>Ga0181467_100058_pt1 | contig 34520 bp, 30 predicted proteins | sample InSIn5gowninarea_2_FD_119079 | JGI IMG/M metagenome (GOLD analysis project Ga0181467, IMG submission 119079) | Clean room microbial communities from NASA Spacecraft Assembly Facility at Jet Propulsion Laboratory, Pasadena, California, USA -... ... | reverse complement strand
GTTTTGTTTTGTTTTGTCTTGTTCTGAGCTCTGGTAACAGGAGGGTCGCGGTAGCAGCTCATATATCTGTTCACACTACCCTGGCTACAGATGAGATATCTTCATCCCAAACGTGTTTGAGTTCATACTCTCCACCACGCTGTCAGCATGTAAGCTGCCAGCCCCAATTGTGGACAGCGATACAACGTATAATCTGCACCGAAACCCTATCTCACAGCTGCTATCTCTTCTCATCCATCATTGTGGTTAGCAGCCCCACAACCACATCGCTGTAACAACTTCAATGCATTATATGACGATCAAGCTTCATCATCAGCTGATGTGCAAGTCGTCCATACTGATGGCAGGGGACGAGGACATTGCACTTGTTCTGCAGAGATGGTCCTGTACAACCGGGTTAGCGTTTGTAGAATCCACCACTGAAGCTATACAGTAGTCGTTCTAGAACCACACCACTCCAGTCAGCTTACCTACCTGCATTCGAGTTCGACCAAATTGAGGCTACATAGTCAACCACTGCAACGGAGAATGGGCGAAGTACTTTAAACCTAATCACTAGACCAAGACCGGTCGACCGATTGACGTTCATTGATCATTCTGGACTTTCAAGTAATAGATAGCCCAGGAGTTTGTACTGTAGCCAGACACTACTGTGCTGTACTTCACGGCATCACAGTATCTTGGCAATGGGCGCGAGTGGGAATGTCAAAGCGAAGCGGCGGAGGAGATGTATGACCGCTTCAACAACCGTCTTTTTTAGACGCCGGTGTAGGATACAAGTTGTTCTGAAGCTGTACGCTTTGGGGGGTGGACCCAGTGGACTGGGTTTTAAAAGAGCACAATATCGAGGTGGAACGTTGTCCAACAATAAGCAGTGAGAAGTTATAGTATGGTTGAGTTCTTGGATCGCTCATCAGTTTGTCCCGTGGCTGATGGCAAGGTCGATGCAGCAAGCAGGCTCACAGTTGACGGAGTTTGAAATGTCATGATTAATGATCGATGGTTCAAAGGAACAATAATGCACATTCACTCTCCTCATACCTCATACTGGATTCATACCTCATCCTCTGACCCTCTCCCAGCCATCCACAAGCATACACTCATAGCTTGCGGCAATCACCTTGCGACCTGTATTCGAACACCACACACCCCAACCAGAACCACCCTCCCGCTTGCGAATGCTAAATCCATCGTCCACAAGCCCTCAATACCTCTCATGCGGCATCTCCTGCGGACTCAACGGCACCCTCTCCTCCCAAGGCTGCGACCCTGGCGTCGCCGTTGTCCCCTGACTCCCAGTCCACCGATCTGTATGCCGCATCCTAGCTTCTAGTTCCGCTCGTTTCGCTTCGGACGGTAATTCGGCTTTACCTCCGATGTAGTATGTTGGCTGTCCGTGAGGGTCTTGTTGCTGTTGCATTTGCTGCAATGCTGATTGTTTTCGGTTTCTGCGCTTAAGACACCAGGTTAAGAGTGCTATGGCTGTGATTAAGGCGAGTGCGCCGATGATGATTCCTGCTATTGCGCCAGCGGAAAGGGTGGACTTGGATGGTGGGTTGGTGTTGGGATTACTGGTGTTGGTAGTGTTGCCGGTGTTGGTGTTATTGCCGTCTGTTTTGCAGGGTCCTGTTAGGCTACCGCCGACAGCGATGTATTTGGAGTTTTTCCCTGCGGGATTTGCAGCTTGCCAGACAGTGAAAGTGTTTTCGTCGTAGTTGACATGGAGATATGCTGCTTGGAGGAATGTTGAGGCAAGCCTTGGCATGAGGTAGGTGTCTTGTCCTTGCAATGGGTTGATCACGAGCTCTTTGTAAGTATCGTTGACGACGATGTTGCCGTCACTTCCAGTGGTGTAGTAGGCTTGAACAAGCTGGTGATTGGGAATAGTGACGGCTAGACCGTTGTCGATTGTAATTTTTAGGTCTGCCTGTGGAAGTCTGTTGTTTGGATAGATCATGCCCCAGCCGCTGTCCATGTTACTACCCAGGGCTCGGTCCTGGGAGTTACCCGAGTACGCCCACATGGCGTTTGGATCTAAGACGATCCAGGCTTGAAAGACTGTCCTAAACATTGTCGTTGTGCTGAATTCTGGCAGTAGACAGTAGTTGTTTGACTGTCCAACTGCCTGAACGCCCATTATACTGCCATGTGATCCATTTGGCATTACTACTTCCATATTTGTGACTGGGAGAATCATACCCGAGGGACAAACCGAAGACGCCTGTATTCGGCCTGTATAATTTGCTCCAGTTGTCTGTGTCTGGTCGAGACCTCCAAGAACAAGTGCTCCATCGTTGGTAGTATCAGAAGTTAAGCCCGTCTGTCCCCAGAACAAAGACCACGAACGTGAGGCAATATAACTGGAGTTGAGCGCCAAATTTAGCAATCTCGAGTTTCTTCCCAAGCCTAGCATGTTGTTGGCGATCGGTCCACCGCTGATTCGAGGGATTGCGACCGGAAATGACTGTGTCTTGAAAGTGCCGTTGATGGTGAGATAGTCCTGTCCTGCAATACCGGAGGCACCAGTGTTGGCACTCATATTGTCAAGAGAATTGAGTTTGTCAATATAACCGAGCTGGCTCCACGAGGACGATTTACTCTGGTCGAACAGCCCTCCACGATCACATTGACATTTGCCCACAGGGTCTGAACCGCATTCTCCAGTTTGATCGTAGATGTAGGTCTCGTTGTATGCCCTAAGCCTTGTTGTTAGCTCTGCATCCAACGATCGATAGTGTATCAACACAGAACAGTGAGGAGCTTACGGAGATACGTATGACAACAATTGCTGTGGTGGTGCGCCATATTGAAGAGAAAGCCCTCGTCTTAGTTGGCCACTGCTGAGAGTCGCGTTTTTGACAGGCAAAACAATCGGACTAGGTACAGATCTAATACATGTCGAAGTAGCGGCAGCACCGAGTTGAGGGGCAGATAGGAAGAGCACGAGAATTGACCACCAACTGTGGAACATAAGATCCATCCTCAACTACGCTTCGGCATGTGCTAGTGGTAGAAACTGCTGAAACTGCACAAGCCGTATTGACAATGCTTCTCAAGAACAACGCGAAGGAAAATCCATGGTCCAGTACCGAAGTTGGTGATCAGGCTGAGTAAGCGATTGTGAACATGACTTCCAAATGAGAAGAACGAAATGGTAGAACAGATACTCGGCAATTTTGAAGTTCCATGTATGCACTTCGTCTAGCGTTGCCTGGTGATATATCAATGGCGTGGCGAACTGGGGTGTACAGCAGGTCCGAAGCTAAAGTCTTGGGAGAGTCTGGAACGTGAGGGCGTACTGGGGACATGCATGATCTCCATATGACCAAGGTTGGTGAACCAGGTACAGTACATGGCATTTCCTGCTTGTCCTCCCGATGCGGCTCGAATTGGAATTACAGTGGTTGGAGGTTATGCTGTTGGAATCCGAAGAGCTGATGGAGGAGTGATTGTGAAATTGCTTGCGTTCACCGTGTCCTGGTTCTTAGATTGAACTAGTATGATACTGGTGAGTGGTGTAGACAAAAGGACCCAGCCAGCTCGATGAAGACGACCGGTTGTTGCTCACCTCCACCCCAAGAGCGTTATCTACCACTCACCATGACCCACCGTGTTTCAGATCCACCACAATTCCATGCTCGTGCATCGCTCAACGAGCAGATCGAAGTTTTGAATGGATTTGGCCCCAGCGAGCCAAGATGAATGCATGAAGCGCTACATTCGCACTATCCTATTCGCCGAGCTTTGGACATGTGAATGTTTCGATAGAGATAAGTGTAGCACAAGAGGCTGGTTTCACCGAATCATTGAATCAAGACCCAGTAAGTCGGAGGAATAGCGTGACACTAACGCAAGCCATATGCATCAACCCGTGGGGGCTGAAAACGCACCTGCACCTGCAACTGGTCGAACCGAAGTTGCAGGAGGGCAGGTTATAGTACAAAACCTTGGAAGGGTGTCGCAGAGCCCTGCATCGTCAGTCGTGTCATGTCTTGGTGGTTGGTACTCACCTTAGCTACAGCAGCGTGATCTAATGGGATATTTCGTGTAATCCACTAGTCAGACCGAGACCAAGAACTCGGACAGAAGTACGTTACAGTAATGTAGTGTAGAAAAGAGAATTAACGGATTGTGCGAGATCCTGTTTCCATTCCTTCAGGCATCAATGAACGGAGCGGCCCGTAACAAATCAAAGCCAAGACCTGCCCATTCCCAACCACCATGCTACAGTACATACAATACACGGTAATAAGCTTACTAGGTGTATGACCACCCATGTTTCTCTATCAGACGGGTCGCTTTAGTGGGTGAGCCTCTGTATTCAGGACATAATTGTCCAGACTGATAAGTTCAGGCCCACTAAATATCAAGTAAAAGTACTTAAGCGTCTCGGCCATCCAGAAGCTCTCCATACTATCCATTTGAAGCGCTTTGCCTGCAGACACGGGCTTGGTAATATCTATCACCGCAGCGTTCGCAAATTCGGTCTTGCTCACCATGTCGATGTCTCTGAACATTTCCCATGCAGCGTCTTGATACTTCTGATCGCCTGTGATTCGATACATATAAAACACGGACTCAATGGCCTCTGGCCTCAATATGTAACGCGCGTCACTGACGTCGGTATAGCCTTTGGGCAGATTCTTCCGCTGTACAACTTCTTGAGCATCAAGCGATTTTCGGTCCGAACCCTGTCTTGCCAGGACCTCGGACTGCCAAAGCGTCTCATTCCACTGACAAAATGAAGTGGATGAGCAGGGTGCGAAGTGAGCTATTTCTGGCATAATACCTCTTTCCATGGCTTGGTATGCCCATATGCAGCCTTCAGTGAGCTTTTTGCCCAGAGCGACATGTGTCTCGTTTGAGAAAAGGCGGCCTCCGAGCGCTAATGTGCCGCCAGTAAAACATCCGAGATGTTGACCCTTTGGTTCTGAAGCATAAGTAGAGCCGTCTTCGCTGGCGAAAGCATCTCCCGAGATAAGGATGTCGTCTTCATTGGGAGTCATTGGTCGGAAGAACAGTGCTTCAGTAGCGGCGGTTATTGACTGCTCATACATCTTCTGATACATGGCGACATGTCCTCCCAGCAAGATGTATTCTTTCGGAAGGTATTCGTAAAGACTGTCACTCATACCACCAAATGTAAAGTACGTGTCGACCGTCAAGTTCTCGTGCCTTGGATCGACTACCACGGGCCACAGTCCAGGCAATTTCGTGACACTTTGCTGGTTGTCGAACAAGGTCATAATTCTATTGACTGCATCATACCATCTTGGATCACCAGTCAATTGACTAAGGCGCGTGAATTCCAAAGTCAGAGAGCCGAGTTCAGAAACTAGCATGAAATCAGGAGTTGTTTGGCGATCGCCATTGGCGGCCCTTGCCCACTCCCATCGGGTGATCGGAAAGCGGTTCGGTGTGTCGAAGGCGATGAGTAACATCTCCCCAACCTCAACAGCTTTGTGCAAGAGATCGATGTTGTTGCTGAGATCATACGCGGCCAGAAATCCTCCTAGATACCTGATTGTGGTCTCGAAAATGTTAATTATGTTATCTGCTGAGGAAGAGAAATCGATGCTGTCAGCTGCTTTGGCTGCTTCATTAAATTCATCTTTCATGCCCATAATCCATAGGGTGTCAAGGGCATCGACCAACGTAGCAGCCCAGCCCCCAAATCTGTTTCTGCCGCGACCAGTGAGTGGGCTGAGCTCATCGTACATCCATGCTTTGTCCCTGTATGAACGCCAACATCTTGTGAACACGTCTTTGACGGATTTCTGTCTGGCCAAGCGAATGTCTCGTTCAGTGGCAGCCTCGGGCTTGAATTGGTGCTGTATTCGTGGCAGATGTCGTGGTCGTGCGGTAGGTAGGGATACCAAGGTAGGCGCTGGGTAATGCTGAACCCGAGCCGTCCAGTCGAATTTTCCTTCAACCTTCGGACGAGGGAGGTAGAATCCTACAAGCTGTGGGACGGAACATCGATTTTGGTAGAGCTGATACAGAAGATATAGGCATGATGCAGTGAGCAGGACGAAAAATATCCATCTCCGAGCAATCGGAATCATCTCAATCTGATAGACTACAGCAGACAGTAAAGAAAATGGTGAGGTAAAGAAAGCAATGAACGGGGGAAATATGAATGCGGGATCAGAAAGGCTGAGGCAACCGCGATGGGTTTGATCTTGTCCTCTGTTTGCATTGAAGGTGACACGGAATAGTGCTTCGAGTGAAATTAATTCGAGGCACGCATGGGGGAAGCCTACCGATATTGCTAAAAGCAAGAGCCATTGTCACATGAGTTGCTTGAGGCCCAGGACATGGAATTGAGGGATGGGCTCCATGGTATGAACTCACATTCTCAAGCTGTCCCTTTTGATGCCAAGTACGAAAGGGCGTCAAGGAGGAAGGGACTTGAATGAGCAGATTATGCCCTTGCATATTTATACGCATGGTTGGCTGAACACAGGGCCTTAGGGTAGGTGCCAAATAACTCCGCACTTAAGATTCGAATCGAGAGGTCATCTTGAATTTTTGGTAATACGCTGGCTCACTGCGTTTCGTAGTCCGAATAAGCGTCAACTCAAAATGACTAGAACTGGATTAATTAGTGCTTCTTGAAGTGCACAGTTGTCTGGCACCCACCTTAAGCCCCAACATAAGGCAGCTCTTCTGTTTGGCTGCATGGAAGCTGAGACCCCCCCGGTCAACGGCAGCAGCCGTCAGAGGGGCCATCTAACCGGCCCCAGTATTCGAGCTCCATCACTATGGGGCCGATTTGCCAAAGATCACGTTCATTGTATTCTTGGAGACCTACAGTATCGTACTTGGTACCTACCTGAAGTATGAAAGACGGTTGTACACTTAGCAAAAGGCTCCCAACTGACCAAGCGCTGAATTAACCGAAATCCGTGAATCCGCCTTTCGCACGTAGGCAGGAGTTTCCCATTGGCAAAATGTGATCATCGTTCTGCCTCCTCGACAACTACGCCTCATCTATGACGTCAACTGGTCGTGACTATTTTGCCGTTCGCTCGTCATATGATGAATAGATGTTTGGGTACAGTTACTTATGTGTTGCTGACTTCTGTCGTTGTTGTTCTTGTGACTTTGGTTTCAGACAGATATCAGCTATCGCCACTCGATCAACAGTTTCGCATGGCTTCAATTATCCTCGGCTCGGCTATTTTTGTGTCGGAGAAGATCAAGAAGCACAAGGCAGACAAGCGTGAAGCGAAACGTACCTCTTATGAAAAGCGATACGAGGACCTTGAAGCAGAACACAAGCAGAGCAAGCAAGGGATGAGCACAAATAACGAAAAGTACCAACCTGAGGTTGCGAAGGGCGAGAATACGCCCAGGTCGAGTCACGAAAGTCAGCGTAACGAAGATACCAAGGACGGCCCAGGACGTTGGGTAGACGAGGCCAATATTGCGCGTGCCAAAGCGCCATACAAGCATTGAAATGCTATAAACGATGATCGGCGCGTTGACGATGCGTGCGTTGAACAGCACACCTTTGTTAATAAAGGTTGCCACCAGGAACCGCAGCGAATCCATTCTTTCCACTCCCTTCACTAGATTCTGTTGTTCCTTGTCGACTTGTGCAAGAGCGTAGCCGGTTACCAGGTACATCATCGCCTGGGTCAGGAGTCAACGACGCTCTCTTGCCATCTGCGCCCGTTCTCCAACGCTCGATGTATGGCGCCTCAGCACCGGTAGCGGCATTCTATGCACTTTCTTTTATGCACATGCAGCTAGCTTGCCAAAAATCATCTCTAATGGGTGGACGTTGCTCGGGATGGAAGCCAGCGTCTCCTCAACTTGGGTTCAGCATACATTATCATCATCGGTGCTGTACCATGCTCAAAGACGTTGGATGTTCTGGGTGATAATCTGCGTGCAATTCTCTCGTGATGTCCTTTACACCAGCAGTTTCAAGTCATTTCAGTATGTTCAAGCCTCTCATAGCCGACAAGGCTGATCTTCCACCGAGGATTTCGCAGGGATGTTTTCACGATGTACATATTTAGCGTGCCAAGTGGACTTGGGAATAAAGCGGAGCCAATCACAACCTGCAAGATCAACAGCTCCCCAAGTTCTCAGTGCCGTGTTAGCCGCTTGTCCTGCAGAATGGCTTCGTCCGTCCCCAACATCGTCCCCAAAGTTCGTTTCCTGACCGGCGCATCCACTTCTAGCAATGTGTGGGATGTCTTCTTGCTGGCAAGGACCCTCTGGTTGCTCGGGTTCTGTGTATTCCAATTATGTGGGGCTCAGGAGCCACTGTCGAGAGCATTGGTTGGTCGGACTGAAAATCTGACTGAATCATATCTTGGGCACTTCTCAAATGTATCTTCTTCTTGATCTATCTTGGCTTTACCTGGTGGTTATGTTGAGCGCAAGTCATGACAATACCTACAATCCATGATAGCCGCAGGACTCTCTCGACCCTTTCGTCTGCCGAAACAATAATTGAGCCACCTGTGGCTGTTCCTGACATCGATAAAGCACATTACGATGAGGGCGAGCCAATATCGGGCACCGTGCCGCCGGAGATGAACACAACCAGTGCCAAAGCAGATGGCGACGAGAACAGACATGGCTCCAAGCAAATCATCACGCTACCCCTGAGCGATCCCGAGCACCCCAACAACTGGTCAAGCGCGAAGAAGAACCTGGTTCTCCTGACGGGACTCATGATGGCTATTCACAGTACTCTGGGCTCATCTTTACCAAGCAATGCCGTTCAGTACATTGCAGCAGACTTCCACGTCACTAGTGAGATTCAGCTCGTGTTACCGATCAGCTGCTTTCTTATAGGATATGTGTTGGCTCCTACCGTTTGTGGGCCACTATCAGAACACTTCGGAAGAAAACCGGTAATGTTGATCACCTCTATCGGAATCACCTTGTCCACCATGGCCTGTGCTTTGGCCCCGACCTGGGCCAGCCTCCTAGTCTTCCGCTTGCTGTCTGGTATATTTGCAAGTGGGCCAATTGCCTGTATTGGCGGCTTGTTTGCAGACATCAATTCTGTGCCCCGGATCCGCGGACGAACGATGGCGGGGTTTATATCAATCTCCACTGTCGGTCCTGCTCTTGCTCCGCCATTGTCGGGCTTCGTTGCAGAAAATGTCACATGGAGATGGGTTTTTGGAGTCGGTGCCATATTTGCAGCCTCAACCTTGCCGCTTGTGATTATTCTTCCTGAGACGTACGCCCCGGTCTTGTTGAGCAAGAGGGCAGCCAGATTGCGAAAAGAAACAGGGAACCAGAACATCATTGCGCAATCTGATTTGCAAAAGAAGACCTTTCAATACGTTCTTAATGTCGTTATGTTCCGACCATTTCGGATGTTGTTTGGTGAACTTATTGTTGCAACTACCTGTGCGTACCTGGCTTTGTGTTACGGTATTTTCTACCTTTATTTCGACGCCTACCCAACCATCTTCTTGGGACCCAACAGTGTGTACAAATATTCCCCTGGTATCGCTGGGTTGACGTTTCTTCCCATTGGCATTGGAGCTGTTCTTGCACTAGGGATTTTCCTCTGTTGGGACTCTTACCTCGCGCGAGCACAAAAACGCAATGCGCCATGGTCGCAAAAAGAAGAATTCAGACGGTTACCTCTGGCACTGATCGGAGCTCCTATGTATGCACTGTCGATACTTTGGCTTGGCTGGTCAGCAAGAGAAGGCGTGTTCTGGTTGGCTCCTGTGGCATCGGGTATCACTTTTGGGACGGGTTTTGTGCTCATTTTTGCAGCTTTCATAAACTACTTGTCAGGTATGTCCCATGCTCCCCTTTCGAACCACTAGATTTCTGACATAAACTTCAGATGCATACATGACCTTTGCAGCATCAGCACAGGGCATTGCAAGTACATGCCGAAGTCTGCTGGGTGTGCTCTTGCCGTTCGCTTCCCCTGCCATGTTCAAAAAACTGGGTATTGCATGGGCTTGCAGTACATTGGCGTTTCTAGCCTTGGCGCTTGGAACCTTGCCTTTCTTCTTCATCAAATATGGTGAGAGAATTCGAATGAACAGCAAATTTGGCCAAGAATTGAAGGCGTTGCATGCGAAGGAGTTGGAGGAGAAAGAACGAATAGAACGGCAAAATTCTTTACAAGTTTAGAGAAGTGAAGTAGAGTATAGAGATTGATGTCCATTCATTTCCGTGTTTATCCTGACCTCTGCATATTACCACCAACGAGAACGCTCGAGCAGGGAATTATAATTTGAGACACACGAGCATGGTTACAATCCATTCCCTTTGTTACAGTACCAGCCAGCATGTGTGGGATCCGAACTGGAACTTGTCCTTCACGGTGAAAGAGCTCCTTTGCGGGTAGCGGCCTCTGGTTTCGCAAAATCGATTGGGTTCATATTAGTAAACATCAAGCTTCATCGAGTAGCACATCCATGGTCTCATGTCTATCAAGAATATTATGGAGCCGTGGATGCCTGACGTTTTTATTGTTGAATGAAGTGCTTACTACGCGATACGTGTCTGACAGTCCACATTGTCGATAAGTGGTTCACAGCGAAAGGACCGCATGCAGCAGTCTCGCCTGGACCAGCACTTTTAGGGCTTACTCATTTGAGTTCGGCCCTTCCACCAATGATCGCTTGCGACGTTAAACCTGCTTCGGCTCTTGTGCCCCGGACCCGGATTCAGCTTATTCTTGCTGTCGCACTGCCTTTGTCCACCTGCCATTCAGGCGTCCTTCAAGGTTACAGCCTTCGAGATTGATGAAACCCCGTTGACAACGACCACTCAACACGGAGCAGATTACACTTGATTCTACTTGCTTTCCTCTGCAGTCCTGTTCCAAGTACAATCGGTCTTTTCGTCCTTTCCGTGACTTCTACCTACTACACAGAGCATTGTTGGACTTGCGCACGCACGAACTCGCCCGCACTCAGCACGTCGCCTGCACCCACTACCAGCCCCGATGCATTGTAACGGTCACCAGCAACGGTGAAAAATGCGAGGACGCTCCTACACCAAATTGCGCGAAACCACCTTTGATCTCTACACCGAGAACGAGCGACTACCCTGGTACTACAAGGCGCTGTCAAATTTCTCGGCATGGCTTGTGTTAGCAGGCTACATCCTCTTTTCGATTGCCTTTACAGCCTCCAGCGATGACCTTCGAATTTCGCCCTCGCTAGTGACAGGACTTGCCGCGACCGGTGTCTTCCTAGGATATGTCTCAGATTTTGCTCTGGCATTTCTCAGCCGCAGTTTGATCTTCACGTTCGATGGTGTGCTCATGCCTGTTCTCACTGCTTCCGCAGTTGGAGTGTTCAGCACCATTGTTCACCGAGCGCTTCACAAATCCTTCGATCCCGGAACGACAGTTTATCTCATTCTGCCACTCGTCGCATCAGTCACCGGCACAATCGTATCGGCTGTCTTGAGTTGGGTTGTCTACAGGAAACTACGGAAGATCAAAGAGCTAGATGCAAGACGCAGAACACACGTCCCGATGGATCATTTCACGTCACCCATGCTACCACAACCCACGATCAGCCGAGAAGTCCATGACATGGTACCAGATGATGAGCAGCAAAGACGGCAGCTCATGCACCTTCTCATGGCAAAGGAGAATAGGAATCAAAGCCTAGAAGACGCAAGCAGTACATACCGCATCGATTTGCCATGGGACACTGCGGAAGACAACCGTCAACGAAGTGGCAGTCTACCAAACACGAAAACCAACACTAATAGGCTCAGCGTATTCGGTGGAGGAAGAGACAGGAGCAATACATCTGAAAGTTTCAAGGATCCTAGAGAACGCAGAAGAGAACAGATTGAGTGGTCCGGCGTGCTAGCTAGCAATACTCCCAATCCTGCTGCTTTGTCTTCTACCTGGCATGGCAGTGGATCAAGCCCTCGATATGGATGAAAGTGAGACGAATGTAATACTTCATGGAACGGTCATTTAGCAAGGTGTTTGGAGCATAAATATAGGTCGAAATTGTAACTACAAAACCGCCTGGAATACTGTGAGAAAGATGTTTTTGGTAGGTTTGTTTGGGCAGAATATGACCGATTATTTCTCAGGCAGATTTGAACTGAAAAGCTTCCCTTTTTGTACCCGATATATGAATGAATTCTCACTTGATCCAATCCAGTAGAGGAAAAACTCGTTGAAGGTTTGCACAGCAAGTTCACCGTCCACTTCCAGAACGACAACACAACCAGAAATCCGTTTTCGGCATTGATCAAAGCTAGCTTTGGACGATGGGTGGTTGGCATGCAAGAACCACTTGGACTTGTGCTTGAGTTACAATACATTCAATTTATAATTACAGAAACCAAAAAGGGGATTCTAAGCTAATCCATAAACGTCATGGCATATGCGACCCCTCGGTGCCTCGGTTGAGCTTGTCCAAATCCATGCTTACGGAACTCTCTATCACAAGCTCCAACGTATTCTGTACGTAGTTGCTAACAGTGGTTGGTTCATAGAACAGCAGTCCATTTCTCGTCACTACGGGAAGGTGCAAACCACCTCTAGCTCTTCTTATCCCAATTTCGTTTCAAAGAAAGCCTGACTTATTGTGCAGCCAGCAAGCTTCTTTCACTCGATGACAACTAGATAGTCGGCTTCCAACCCCATGCTGAGCACCTTGTCTCATTCTCAAACCTAAGGTCTCGATTACAACCACTTCTACTTGAACAATGTCGCACCCAACTCTCGTCAAACCGCCTGCATCCCTCCCTCACCACAGTCGCATCGAAGATGTCTTACAATTAATGCCACTCACCGATATTGGTCCAGACATCTTTACAAATGCTCGTCCACTCTGGCACCCACCCGGCGCCCGCGGTATCTACGGAGGAGCAGCCATAGCACAATGTCTGAGCGCAGCCCAATTCACGATCCCCGCCCAAGAATACACCGTGCACTCGATGCACTGCTATTTCGTCCTCGCCGGCAACTCCGAAATCCCCATCCTCTACCACGTCGAGCGAGTTCGAGACGGAAAATCCTTCATCACCAGAACCGTCCAAGCGCGCCAACGAGGAAGATGCATCTTCACCACCACAATCTCCTTCATGCGCACCGGCAGCGGCGGCGAGCAAACAGTCGAACACGCAACACGCATGCCCACCGCAGAAGACTGCCCACCCCCACCAATCGGTACCGAAACAGACCAACAAATCCGCCGTGGTTTCGGCGACGACCAGACACCCTTCGAATCCGTCCGCTGCCCCGTCAAACAAGACGCCGTCCTCCCACCCCAAGACAAAACCCTCCGCCAATGGATCCGCGCCCGCGGCCGAATAAGCGATTGCCCCCCCAACGTCCGCGAAGACGAAATCCTCCGCGGCCAACGCCTCAACAAACCAGGCGATAACCACCAAGCCCATCTCAGCGCTCTAGCATACATGTCCGACTCATACTTCGTCGGCACAGTCGCCCGCGTCCATAACCTCATGCGCTTCGCGAACCGCCGCAACATCGAGCGCACGCTCAAATCCTTTCCCGGCTCCGACGCCGAAAAGAAGCAAATGGGAGAATATCTCGAGCGCATCGCGCGAGAAGAAGCGGCTGAAAACGCGGGCGTGACACCTGACGACCGGAGGATCGGTATGATGGTCAGTCTGGATCATAGTATTTTCTTTCATAATCCGAGAGGGTTTAGGGCGGATGAGTGGTTGTTGACGGAGATGTTTACGCCTTGGGCCGGGGATGGACGTGGGTTGGTGATGCAGAGGATTTGGAGTGGAGATGGGACGTTGATTGCTACTTGTACGCAGGAGGGGTGTGTCAGGTTGCAGCAGGAGAAGGAGATTAAACTGTAAATTGGATGGGTTAGATGGGGAGGGGATGGTGTATTGTGCCAAGAGGGGTTGTGTAGGATTTCTTTTTGAGGATGTTGGGGCTGCGTGTTTGGGAGGATAAGGATATAGAATTTCATGTATGTATTTTTGTTAGCAAGCGGTAGTGGATGTGATATTGTATGTGGAGAGCTTTTCTGACATTTGATACATCATGCATGGTGCTTTGTATCCGCCTTGGAGGATTATGAGCGCGTGTTCCAAATGTTTACTTTCGGTCTATCTTGGCACATATCATGATGTATACCAAACTGCATTTATCATTGTCCTCACCCTGAAAGCTAACGTGCTGCACCACTAAGAAGACGAGTCCAGGGCATACCCGCTTAGTAATCATCCCATATGGCACTATTCATCCGCTGAAAATTTGTCTCGTCGCTGTAGTCTGAAGGTCGTGAAAGGTTTTCCCGATCAAGGGCGCGGCAGAGAAATGCTGTTGTGGTCCTGTTATTCGAATGGCGGTAACGCAGGTCTCGTGTACGATACTAGGGGCGGTGTGGTTGATAGCGGGCCGCTGTTGCCTGGGAGGCGAGGATACGAAGCAGGGCTTCTGGTCCGAATTTGTAGGGCTGCTGATAGCGAGTGCTTATTGGCTTTCGCAATCTCTGGAATCATTTCGAGTAGTCAGTCAGTGACTGAGCGTCCCACGCCGCATAACCCATCCTCAAACCGCATTTCCATGCTCCCGAGTCGCAAGTCCCAAGCTATCATCATCCTTCAAGGTTGATCCCCCTCCCAAACCGCGCGTATAGATGCGCTTTCAGCCCATCCATCTGCTCCTTCATACTAGATATTTCGTCTTCGAGCGCTGATACTTCGCGGTCGACTTCGGCGGTTGCTTCTTCGAGGAGTTTTTGGGCGGTGGGGAGGGGGAGGTGTGTGAATGTGTCGCCTATGCGATAGCTGACGAGGAGGTGACGTTAGTGGGTTGCTTTGAGGGGCGGAGAGTGAGTGGTGGAGGGTCAGTGGTGAAGGGGGGAAGGATGTCACGGCATACTGGACTAGGTCGTCTTCGTCTGATAGTTCGAGTTCTGTTGTTATTTCTTCGAGATCTTCTTTCTCTTTCTGTGGGAGTTCGTGAATCAGTATTTGCAGTTGCACGGTGTTGGAGTCATTGAGTTGTGGGACTTGGGATATGGGTCGACACAAGTGGTAGGAATTTCAGCTTCTTAGGCTAGAGGCCTTCATGCTTGAAAATTCAGGCTCCTGTCACAAGCTTGGTGGTCAATTCTGCTATTAATTGAGATAGAGCACATGAGTATGCCTCTACCATGGTCAAGCCTCACGATGACGGAATGGTCACAAAACAACTGACCTTTTTGCCTTCGAGTTCCTCCTCCACGACCTTAGTCCGGTTATGTAGTCTCGAGAACTCGTTGATTTTCTGTTGGTCTTCTTTCGTCACCTCATTGTCTGTGGTCTCGGTTTCTTCCTCTTTCGACAGCTAGATCAAACATCAGCGCGAGACTTTTAACAGTAGTATATCTGATATTGAAGCACAAATCAAATGGGAGTTTGGAATGCTTGGCATTCATGGCTCGAAATGGTAGTCATTTATAAGTTCGTGTCTCATCACCGAGATAGGCTCCTCCAAGGTATTCCAATCGTGATTGAGACGAGGCAGGGAACGAATGTCGATCAGGAAATTTTGGCAGTAGTAATAGCACAGCGGACTTACTACACGGCGTGAGAGCATCATATTTGCTGACATGGTCTTCAGCACTCTCTTATGATGGATCAAACAGGCTGACTATATTTTATTGCCGATCAGATGTATTCGCTGCTTTAGAGTCACAAGAGTGAAGGCGCCACATGAATTAATCAGTCAGTGCTGCTGTTATATGGATACAACTACAAGGAGCCAATTCAGAAGTGCGCAATTGGTATTCCACGACGGCCGCAATATCATGCGGATTGTATAAAACCCGTGTGTCCCCAGCGTGCTCCTTCTTGTACAAAGCCTTCAAAGAGAATGTGACACCATTGGAACAGTTCTACGAAAGCTTGAAGCTCTACCACGAACGCCGCAACGACTGGTGGTAGTCGAGACATTTATGTGCGGTGTCCTGGCCATGTCATCGCCTCGTCTTTACTTCAATGGAAGTACAGATATTTTGACTGATGGTATCACTGGCGCTGTTGGAATTGACTTGTGCTAATGACACTGGTATCAAGTACTTATCTGTCCTTCGGCAGATGCCTGTCCATGCTGTTATCGTAAATGGCTGATTCGACACAGTCTGGTCGGTGTTCAAGGCTGGTATTTTCAGCATGGACATTTAGTGGCTATGCCTGATTCTGTTTCAAAGACAGCAATGCATCTCCAGGCAGATGGAACAAATCCATGACTCAACCTCCCATTGATTGCACCACAGGTTGTGCCACTACCCCTGCTAATCCTATCACGTGTTGTCCCGTGTCAACCTTGAGTGAAGCTGAGCAATATTTTGATCACCATTCCCCACCTGGCACGACTTAACACAAACTACACAGACATCAGCACTCTCTTCGACTGTCCTAGCTTGATGAAAATAACAAACAGTCCTTGTCAGCATGGACAGACAAGCTTTTCATTACGAACTGCTAGGTACTGACTCGCATTACGTCCGCCTTCTCAAGATTATACCAAAGCGTGGAGAGACCAGCTATCTGACCCTACAGCATATTCGCTTACAGGACTTTAAAGGACGCTACGATGCAGTCTCATACACATGGGGTCCAGAAGAACCGCGTCGCCATGTCATTGTGAATGGAAAGCGGCTGGAAGTTCGGGATAATATTTGGCAGTTCCTCAAACATGTGCGCAAGCATAAGTTGGGTCCCACTTACTTATGGGTCGACTCCATATGCATCAATCAGACTGACAATCAAGAGAGATCTTACCAAGTCTCCAGGATGGCTGATGTCTATCGTTCGGCCGACAGGGTACTCATATGGTTGGGCAGAACAAGTCAGCAATTCGACCCTGTTCAAAACACAAGTCATTCGTTATTTCAAATGGCGTTGCAAAGACCTGAGAACATGACAAATTGGTTTAAGGGTATAGCCGCACAGACTGATTCTTGTTCTTTAGGTGTGGTCAATCTGGTGATGGACATAGTGCATAATGTGTATTGGCGGCGTGTGTGGGTCCTGCAGGAAACAACATTGGCGCGCGAACCGCTTGTCATCATGCGTGACTTGCTCTGGAGCAAAGACAGCTTGCAGAGAATATATCATTTGTACCAACAGGTGCCTGACCCCGCTGAACTCATGCCTTACCACCCAATATTAACGGGGCGTTCCTGGGACACCCACAATATGACCCTGTGGCAGTTGATTACGATATGCAGAGCGCATCTGTGTATGGATCCTAGAGATCACGTCTATGGACTTCTTGGCATGGTGTCTTCCTGCCACATCTCACTCGTGGATTATACGCACTGTCCAGAGGAAGTGTTACTCCGAGCATTACGTTCTATGTATTACGAGTACCATGGGCAACCAATGCATGTTGTGGCAACCGAAACGGTGGGTTGTGTTATGCACGCGCTTGGCGTCACATCACAGAGCTGGGTAGCGTCTCTGCCATTTTTCTCACGAGACTCTACGAAGCTCAACACAGAAACATGTTTTGAAACATCTCTCAGATCGTTCATGTTACTAAGGCCGTCCGAAGACACCTTTGAGTCAAACTCTTCATCTGAGTCACGTTACATTATCATTCCGTCGGGTGCTAGTGCCATGGAACGCTACCGAATGTTTATGACAGTACAGTCCGACGTGCTACTGCCACTAGACTGGAACATCGATAAGCAAGAAACATTGCTGCTGTGCTCGATCTCGTCGGGGACAGAGGTCGCGCTGCTTGTACGTAAGACTAGGAGACAAACAGTTGCTGTCACTAGACTTGTGTGTGACGACACGAAGAAGAATATATTTGGTCGTCATCACTATTTGTCGAGACAGCCATCGGCCGAGCTTGCGAGAAAGCTCAACAAGAAACTGAATGCCCTGATTGTCGATTGGGAACTGACGTTCGAAGGAGAGCGGTTCATTTTGCCAATACAACTTTCTGCCACAGAATTAATTGAGATGGCGGACCTATATGATCCAGTATCATAGCATAATCTAAGCCTTGAGACAAGGTCACAAGAAACGGGAAATATAATACCAGATATTTTGACCACAGTCAAAGCAACAGAGATCTATACAGGGCTCAGTCACCCCTCTCAATCCCACTGGCCCCAAGACTTTTATCATTGTACTACTAAGTAGTCATACCCACTTCTACTCAACAATCATAACCCATGGGCTCGAAACCCAGCATTCTGTTTCCTGAATGAAAGCAAAGAGGCGCAAATTTTTGAACAACTCTCCAAGTTCATCAAGGCAAGGAGCAGCGACTAGTCTGCATACACCTTTAGCAGCACTATCAACATCACTTCTATATCCATTCAACTCGCCTACGATTCAACGAATCAATCCCCAAAACTGAAGAACAGATAATTGCTGGAATAACTAGAAATAAGAGCAAAACCACAAGATGAGATCACCGGCGATTTATCTACCTCACACCCAAGAAGGTGGTCAGCTCGTCCTTCAGCAGCAAGGTCTGATATGCGTTGTAGATCAAGCACCTGATAACAACGTGTAGTTGCTACATAGACACGGAATACTCCATACTGGCGGTCATGCTTGTGGTGCGGCTGTTTGAAGATGGCAGGTTCGGGATCTCCGAACTGGCTGCATGTCGCACTTGTGTAGGCGGACTTTTAGGAGGCTATGAGGGTCTAATACGAGAGGCAGCATGGAATAACACAGCAGTCTTGCTACAATGGGGAATAGAATGATGTTTGATGGAGGTGGAAGATAGAAAATTAGAGCACAATGTTCGTTGAGTATTTAGCTAGCAGCGATATCCTCACTAGGCTGGTCAGGGACTTCATCGCCAGCCGTCTCAAACTTTGCTCCCAGCTTTTCGCAAGTCTCAATGAACTCTGCTTGTTTCTGTAGGTTCTGGGCCGCACTCAAGGCCTTGATTATGATTGCTTGATTCTTCTCTGTCGTCGCTGCTCTGAACGTTCGCAGCAAGAATTCCGACAGCTGGGAAACAGTCCAAGAGTCAGGGATCCTGTTGAGAACGTCCAGCGGGTCAAACCATGTTGCAAACGTGCCGAGGAGATGACTCATTCGATCCAACCTTTCTTCAATGTCTTCAATTTGCAAGAACTCATCAAACAAGACTCGAAATTGTTGCCTTTGTTGTTCTCGAGGCGGCAACATGCTAGCATCTATCGTTCCAGATGGCGAGCTTGGTCCACCGAAGTAGCAGTATCGTACTGCGGTATCGTAGTCGCCGAGCCCATGAACAAGCAGCTTGAGTGCTTCGTTATGCCGTCCTTGCCGCGCATCAAGAATGATCGATTCTGAAACAAGATATTTGCTAAATGGCTCGAGCCGCTCAAGGACTTTGTCAACAGAGTAAGTCAGAGTTTTACTGGGACCAGCTGCAGTAGCATACCCTCCAGTTCCCAGTAGTTGTAGCAAACGCAACCGAGACTGCCACCAGGGCTCTGGTGGAGCGTTTTCAGTGATGAAATTGAAATACGTTGGTTTTGGAGAGGTCAATGCTCGATATGTGGTATAGCTGTCCGTCAATGACTGTCGTGCCTGCTCAGAGTCTTCTAGCACCCGGATAACGGAATCGAGGTAGTACCCAACAAGATCGTCAGCATATTGATCCAGGTTCTTACCAAAGACAAGATGTTCGAGAAACAATTGCACTGATCCAGGAGCATTGGCCTTCAACATGGTGACTACTTGTGCAGGCGCAAACTTAACGCGACTGTTGTCGTCTGATAGCACTTGCACAGCTAAGTCAGGTGACCGCTTCGCAAGCCAAACACAATACTCTCGGACCAATGCTGTGTCTCGTATGACAGTCAAGTACCTCCTTATTTGATTCAGCACTTGATCGACAGTGATTTGATCGTCGAGATTCTCCTCCCCTTCACATATTCGTTTCCAGGTATTAAGCACGTCTTTGGATGATTTTTTGCTCTGGTACAATCGGCTCAGGATGAACAGCCGTTTGTATTGTTCGAGCAAAGCAACGGCTCGATCGAAGTCTCCTTTCCAGTGGTCAACCACATTCTCCAATTTTGCTCGTGTAGGAGCGTGCGCACTATCACTTTTCGGCAAACTCGAGTCGAGGTAGAGCAAGACGTGTAACAAAGCAGCATCGCAGGTATCGAAAATGGTCTTGTCGTCGATGCTGCCAAAACCTCGTTTTTCTTGCCAGGTGCTTAGATAGTGCTTTACCATCAACCAAAAATCTGTGGATGCTTCAGCGAAATTATGAATAGGCGATTCGAACATCGATAGGCAATCGAGTATGCCTTGGTGTATCCAAATACCACTGGATGCATGTAGGATTTCCCTCGAAAGAGGCTGTAGCAAAGATAGCGGCACTCGAGGATCAAGTTCGCCTTCGTGCAATGCAGTTTCAGTAACTTTGTAGGCTGCTTTCGGGTTTCTATTCTCCTTGAGGCCGGTGAGTAAATGCAAGAATAGGACAAAGCTAGCCTTTTGACGTAGATACTTGACACTAAGGAACTCAGTCTCATCTTGTGGCTCCCGCTCGCGAAGGCTTCCGAGAAGAGATAATACTGATGAGACGTTGAGCTTGGTATAATCATAGCCTTTGTCGGCTACAACTAAAGCCTTCAATAGCTCACTCTCTAGCTGCAGCAAAAGTGGGTTAGGTAGCAAATACCAGACACCACCATCAGACCACGTTAAAGCACTAGTGACAACATGACCCAACCTCTGTGCAAACTTGAGCTCCTCTGCACTACGCTTCTGATCATAGTCAGCATTAGGATTATCTGTGTCATTTGGATGAGGCTCGATAAGAGTGTCCTCCCGTTCTGGGCTTCCGGTTGCTGGGTTTGTCAACGAGTTGGTTTCCTTGGCACTCTGCCTGTTTATGTTGTAGCGTACAGCTCGGAGTAAATCAGCCACTTCTGGAAAGACATGACGGTATGTACTGAGGCTTTGCCGTAGACCAGCTTGACTCCTAGGAAATTTGTCGGCGTTTCGTGGTAGAGAGAGCCAAGCTTTCTCAACTGCAGAGCTATCGTTTTCAGCTGCAATGTTCTGAATCTGAAGGCCTAATGCTGATTGATCAGGGAGACCCATATTCAGCAATGCAATTATCAGTTGGGCGTCATCGCTCAGCAATTCTGGATCCGTAGGTGAGGGGAAAGTGTAAGCGAGGACTGCCTCAGGATATCTGTCAAACTCGAGTGTGCCCCGCGACACGTCTCCGTCTAGGTTGACAAACATGCCTACACCAGGCTCTTCCAATGAGGTCCCTGTGGTGAGCATGAACTCGTTTGGTGATGGGGACAACACGTGAGGCTGCATTCTTCTGGACGGAAGAGCTTGCTGTTTCGTTACAGTAAGAGAGCTATCCACTGTCGATGGATGTGGCCGAGCTGTCGGTCGTAGCCCTGTACCAGTTCCATGTAAGGGTGAATTTGATCTCTCAATAGATTCAGATGGCTGGTTGGTTTGCTTGTCAGGACTAGCAGTCCTGTCTACACTTGTAGTTGCAAAGTCACCGAGACTCGTGCTTCGGGCATGACTGCCGCCTTGAGTACTGGGAGTTAGATGACTTGACTGGGGCGGTTCGAGTTCCGAAATGGAAGAGATGTCGAACAATGGTATCTTCTGTTGTTGTTCAATCTCCAGTAGAGAGTAACTTTTCTCATCAGCAACGCATGCTATTGTGCCCCGTCTACTCGCTCTCAGACAACCAGGGAACTCGATGTTATTCTTTAAAGCCCTTACTTTGTCTCCAACACGAACTTGCAGTATTCGTCGTGAATTTGCGATCATGATAATGGCGCCATCAGAATTATCCCTTCCCTCGTTGTCGTCGATGCCACCTATCCACTGGACGCCATTGGGCTCTTTGCCGGGAAATGCAGGGCTCAGCTCGGGAAGAGTATAGAACGAGGCAGTACCATTGCACAAGATACAGGCCCTAAGTGCACCGGGTAAGAGCAGAATCTGCTGTACACCAGGATACTGAACATTCGGGGCATTTGCGTGAGCACTGGGCTGTAATCTCGTTGCGAGAATGAACTGTGGCGGATCTGACTCGGACTCTCCTGGTAGAGAAACCAGATGCAGGATCTCGGAGGCAGAGGTGCCAATATAGAGGTTGTCATCTGTCGAGCTCAGCACGTAGTTCACCTCACAATGTGCAAAGGTTCTCACCTACTCCAGAGCTCGACGCAGGTTATCGAAACGGGTTCTGTGCTATCCTCAGACTGGAGGGGAATGTCGTCGAGCACTTTCCGCAGCACATACTGTCCCGACTCGGGTGCCTGCAACCGACGTCTCTTGAACGCTCTATCATCATTCATCCCTGTCATTCACGTCTGCTGTAGCCAGGCATTGGAGTCGTTGTGAGAGAGGAGGTTGACAATGGGAACACTACAGCTAATGGCGAAGTGTGTTTCAGAGTTGGATGTCTACCAAGTGTGAAAGTGGTAACGTATTCGGCGACTGTTTGTACAGTACAGTAGTCTCCCAGTGGAGAAGATGCGGTGGTGATACGTAACTGCTATCGCGGCTTATTTTCCCTGCATGTGCTCCTGGAATTGTTTACACTATGCCTCTATGCCTGCATCACGAACAGTGTAGACGATACGTCCGAACTATACACATCTAGGACACTGGAGTCTTGTGTAGTTTGGTTCGTATATGTGATGCAAGCACAAGTTTATGAATTATGGACGCTGTCACGGTAGCTGAGGCCAACGTGGCAGACGACCAAAGTACCACTCAGCATGGCGAGACTACAATCAATGGAAAGGAAGAAAACAAGTTTCAGAAGGCAATATCTGCTTGGCGAAGTGTGTGACTTGCTGCCGGGCAAAGGAGAAAACATACTGACATCGTACAGGCATTGGTCTTTCCTCTCTGATCGCCCAACTTGACACGACTGCTACCGACATTGTCAACCATCAAAAGGATGCTGTACTTGAACGGAAGGAGGTTGCTCAAAAAACGAAAGACTTCCGGAAGCTGGATGATGCTGGCAAGTTGGTTGAGTATAAGAGCATACTGAAACGTGAGGAATCCTCATCTTGACCTCTTCCACCAAAACTAATGATCGTGTTCAGTATACCAAGGCTTTGTCGACTTGCTCACCACTCATGGCAAGGTGTCCACAGCAGCGTTTTTACAACTGTATACGACTATCTCCGAAGCACCTGATCCATTCCCCTTGTTAGAAGCCTCGGTCGAAGCCCTGGTCATTTCAGAAGATGTCGTGCCTAAGCTCACGAGCGAGAATACCGAACTGCAGCAACGGATCGCGAAACTGTCTAACGAGCTCGAAGATGCAGAACAGAAATTGCAGGCGGCGCGTCAGGCTCGTAAGGAGGTTGAAGATGGCTCCGGCCGCAAGATCGAAGACATCGAAGCATCGTGGAGAAAGGCTATGGAGGAGAAAGAGGCCAATTGGATTGCAAAAGAGAGAATGCTGGAGGAGAAGAGTGCGAGCCAAGACCGACTCTTCAAAGAACTGAAAGCCAACTACGAAGTATCTCAACGCTTGGATCGGGACGAACAGGACAGTCTTGCCCAGCGAGCTGCTTCAGCAGAGCTGCAGCTGGCTGTGTCGGACCTCGAAAAGACCAGCACTAGACTCGCAGAAATGGAAGCAAGAAACGAGCAGCTTCGAGTTGAGCTGGCACAGGCTGCCTCACAGTCGATAAAATCTTCTGAAGACGACCCCCAAGTTCTTCGGTTGCAATCCGAGAATTCGAGTCTCCTGCGGCGACTAGATTCCATGCGTTTCGACCGCGATGGTGATAAGCGCAGGACTGAAGAGCAAATGCGACAACTCGAGAGACAGCGAAAGTCAGCCATGGAAGAGAGCCAGGAGCTTCGAACCAAACTACAGAAATGCTTGGATTATGATGAGGTCAAGCGGGAGCTGGAAATGCTTAAATCAATAGAATTAGCTGTTGACGATGGTGTTGATGATGATGATGAAGATACTGCTGATGGCACAACCGAAGATCGAACGAAGGATTCGCTCGAACAGCTCCTCTTGGCTCGCAACAAGAAGTTGAGCGACGATTTGACCATCTTGAGGGTTGAACACAAAGAAATTGTTCAACAATTGGATGATCTCAAGACCCAATTAACGCACAGCAAGCGAGACTTGGAGGAGTCTCAAAAGCTCTCTGCAAGATTGGAGAACGATTTAGTACATTTGCAAGAAGAAGCTGCGAGTGGTTTACCTTCCTCCGGCATGTCGGTGGCAGGTACCTATACCTCACGATACCCGCGTTCGTCCCGACGGGGCAGATCATCGCCAACTTCTTCCATTATTTCCGGTTTCGATGGCCACAATCGTGCGTCAGATGAGCCTCTTGGGGGCGGCGCAGGCATACTTCCAATGGTACAAGCACAACGAGATCGATTCAAACAGAAGACCCAGCAACTTGAGGAAGAACTGCAGAAAACGTACACAACGGTCACTTCGTTGCGGCAAGAAGTGGCTTCCTTGCAAAAGGATAATCTGAACCTTTACGAGAAGAGTCGGTACATTTCGGCATATAGTAGAGGCGGTGCATCATCTTCAATATCTGATCAAGGACCGCATACTTCTGTTGATGTGTCAGACAGTGCTTCGGATGACAGATGGAAGTCGCAATATGAGGCCAATATCTCACCCTTCGCCGCATTTCGAGGTCGCGAAGCGGCCAGAGCTTACAAGCGCATGAATATGCCTGAACGGATGGTCTTCTCGTTGACCAGAATTGTTCTGGCTACACGGACAAGTCGAAACTTATTCGCCGGATATTGTTTAGCGTTGCACGTCTTGGTCCTTGTGATGCTGTACTGGATATCTGCCGCAGGCGCAGCGTCTGGTCATCTGGTGAAAGCGTCAACGGCCGTCATTATGGCTGGTGCCGCAGGCGGAAAGGACTCCTCCCCTCATGCCGGCGATTGACACCATCTGAATTCTGAACGAGGCACTTCTGCCCAGCTAGGAGATGCATGAAACAGCAGTCACCTGTCAGACCTACTGAACACGTAGTTCAGAGGGAGCCGTATTTGTATTGCGGCGCCCATGATGTACAGCTGTGAGTTGCGGGGCATGCTGGTCTCGTAATATCACGGAAATCTGTAGCCATGTCATGGTCCGGTGGTCTGATGCTCAATGCATACATCCCGCAGCTGTCACGCTGCACACGGAAGGTATGCTCAAGCTCGACTTGTGCTCATTGTACAGTACGTCAAAACAGCTATTCGAGCACTTTGCCGGATAGTCCAGTGCTCATTCGACAGAGCTCAACACTTGTCTTCCGGGAGCATGCGAGTCATTGTGCAAGCAACTAACGAAGGCGATCCTATCACGGAACACGAAGGCTTCGGCAGGTGGTGCTTCGCAACCGGCATCAGACATCCGCACGACGGATAGCAAGCCACATTGGCTGGACTACTGACCCTGGGCAGAACAGCGCATGGTCAAATCTGAGACGCACAAGACCTTGGCTAGGCGTTTACAAGCAGTTCAAGACTTAACGGTCTCAGTGCGTATGCTGACTGGTCCGTTTGGTGGAGGCGACCTGACGATTGGACAGCGGCTATCGCAAACCATGGCAGAATGGCAGCACTGGAGGGTGGAGGAGGCAGGGAAAATGGCCTTTGCGACAGAAACCATACCAATCATGGCATGGCGTGGGCGGTTGCGGCAACGCAGATCGCAAGCTTCTGGCCACCCTCAATTCCCACCAATTATAATTTTGTCCTACTCAGAATAGTAACACTGACCTGTCTGCCAACCGGCCATTTTCCTACTGTACAGACCTATACCCACTTTCTTCATGATCAGAACTGACGATCAAGTAATTGCGGCGCCTACAGATTACCATGTTCTATACTTGCAACGCAATGGACCGGTGGCAGGCATATGCTAAGGTGCACAGTCAATATATTGTCCACCTGCATGGCTGTGATCTTCGTCTCTCACACCCACAACCTTTATCCTTGTACCCAAACATCAACCTGCCATCTTCACTCTTCTCAAGTTAACGAATTTCCTAGTTTGCTGTGAATTGTTTTGCTTCTGCTAGTCAGGACTGTCTAAAATACATATACACTAATACTACGTCAATCTCCGTCCATCGAGCATTACTGCATAACACTGTTAGCTCTTGCTACCACAAGACATTGCAACGTCTTGCTTCAAAAGTACGGGGTTGGAACACAATCTCACCAAAGCAGTACTCAAGCTCTAAAATCAACACAAATATGCGTGGAATAATAATACTCGCAACTTGCCTCACCTCGGCGCTGGCCGCTCCAACTCTTTCCTGGACACCTGCCCTTGGCGAATTTTACACCGCTGTAGACAGGCACATCCAAGTCGCTCGCAGAGATGGCGTCGTCAACCCGCCAACATGCGATCTCAGCAATGCCGCTCAACCGGTAGCTCCCACACCACTACCAGCACCCGACCCAAGCTGGAAATTGACCCAAGTCGCCATAGGACGAGGCGTTCAAGTAAGTCAATTCCTTCATCGTCCTCAGTATCCAATCTAACATCACACAGAACTACACATGCGCCCTCGCATCCGCAGACGTCAAACCAGTTGCAGTCGGCGCACTCGCCTCCCTCTACAATGTCAGTTGCATAGCCGCCAACTACCCAGACATCCTCTCCATGCTCCCATCCTTAGCGCTCCAATACTCCCTCCCCGCCAACCCAACCGCAAACCTCGAACCCTCCAATCTCCAACTCATAGGCCACCACTACTTCAGCTCAAACGGCACTCCAACATTCGATCTTACCACTGTCCCTGCTCCACAAAACTTAGACTTCGGCATTGCTTCACTCAAAAAGAACAGCAACTCGACTGCCCCGACGGACGCGCCAGCGGGCGAGAACGGTGTCGGCGACGGAAGCGTACCGTGGCTACGACTTGATGCTACGTTTGGCACGACGGGGGATGTCAAGGCAGTTTACAGACTGAATACAGCAGGGGGAAATCCACCTGTGACATGCGAGTCCAGCCCGGCTTATTTCTCCGTACAGTACGCTTCTGAATACTGGTTTTACTCGTAATTTGGATATCATCATGATTGCGTTCATGGAGAAGGGAGGTGAAGTAAGATCTGGAAGGTGGCAGATCGAGTACACACATGATTCCTAGAGCTCAGAGCGGAAAAGGGACCAAAACAGAACAAAACAGAACAGAAACCGAGCAAGACAAGGGCAACATTAATGCCTTGCACAGCCGTATCGCAACGCGATATCATGACCCATGACGAAATGTGGCGTGGCAGAGAAGGGACCAAAACACACACACGACACAGGAGGAACTTTTTCTATTCTTGGTAACATAGTTCACAATAACCAGTAGATATAATCCATACATGAAGTACTGAGCTCCGCATGATGAATGACTGAATACTGTATGAAGCTGAAATAGATTGCCTGGGCAGGAGTACTAATGAGTCGTAGTCTGGATGGACGCTTGATGGTTGGTTCAGACTACGGCTTGGATGAAACGGGGAGTGTTGCGGACTGGGCTGATTTGGGTTGAGGTCTGACGTGGTCCAATCGTTTATTGCGGGACTATCCTGCTTTGATGCGGATCAACGACGAGATTCTCTGTCAAATAACAGTGCCCACGATGTTCTACAGTAGCTAGGTAGCCCGGTGTTTTCCACTGGCAAGATCTATGGTGGAGGGAGAGATTTGGTCGAAGATAGAGCATGAGCAATTTGAGAGAACATATTGAGATTTGACATCCTCCCCACACAGAGTATGTATCGGCGGGATTACGTGGTGACTCAAGATTACCGGGATGATCAGCGAATTAGTCGTTGTTAAGCGCAAAACTGATCCACTCTGATCATGTGATTAATTGGTCTTCCACCGCTTGGCAGTAACCACATATCGTAGTTTCTATAAACTATCTAAGAGCACTAACAACAACGCTGACTTCTAATCATGCATGAAAACATGAGCTTTTCTAACTGACCTCCTCTACTTACACCAAAGACTTGCATCAAACTTTTTCCACATGACCCTCCGAGGACGACCCCAGGGGAGGCGTAACTTTACGATCTGGCGTCGAATGTATCCTCCTGCTAACCTCGTTGGTCAAATAAGTGTCAAAATTACCCACGAAGAGCGAGCCGATAACAGCAAGCACGCCGAATGCCATCGTGACCAAGAACACCAGGTTGGCAGCGCCCGCGTATGCTTTGCCCTGCGCTACAGCAATCGCACTTTCGATCACAGGGTTCATCCCTGGAACACGACTCGGCGCTGACGTGGTGCCGTTTGTGAGAGCGACTCCAAGAGCTGTGAGCGACGAGGACGGCAATCCGGCGGCCATGGCGTCGTGCGGAATATAGCGTGCACTCAGCGAGGCATCGCGGTTCGTGAGAATGGTCTCATAGATTGCAACGGCAATACTGCCAAAACAGACTCGGATGGTGTTCAACATTCCGACTACAAGCCCGATGTCGGACTGGTCGACGGCCAACGAAACTGCGGTCATGGTTGGGCTCTCCAGCCATCCCGCAAAAAATGTGCCGAGCACGGTAAAAGCTACACCTCTGGCCAAAGTGTGTTGGTTGACCGAGGCCATGGCTCCGAAAAAGATGGTTACCATGACGGACGCAAAGGTGAGTTGCCAGCGGAATTTGCCTAATCGGAAGCATGCGCCTGCCACGATATTTCCCAACGCGGCCCCCGCCGTGCAAGACATAGTCAGCCATCCTTGGTGGATCAGATCGCTCGTGAATAAGGTAGCCACCATCGCAGGCCACACAATGCTCATGCCATAGAAGATCATTCCGCCGACACATGCCACACCAATAATCAAGACCACTTGACGGTTCTTCATAAGCGTTGGGGGTATGATGGGGTCAACGGGTACAGTGAACTCGTACACTACAAACCCGACCAAAGATAGCAAGCCCACCACGAGAGTCGCAATGACGTGGCCCGATGCCCACGGGTATAAGCTCCCACCCCAGTTCAAGCCCAGGAGGAAGATAACCAAGCCACCCAACAAGAGGACCAAGCCGCCATAGTCAAGCGATTTCACCTGTTGCCATTTGGATTTGTTCACGTGAAGCATGGCGAAGGTAGGTGGGTGATAGAAGAAAAATGCCGCCACTATGGCGATGGCGGTAGTGATGATGTTGAGGTAATAACACCATCGCCATGTTTGTACAGTGTGAGCGATGAATGACTTCGCCACGATGGGACCGAAGGCATTGGTTGGCAAGGCGGAGATGAAGACAATGGCCGAGACAAAGCCACGAGCTTTATAAGGCAACAACTCTCCCAAGGTAGCAGCGTAAGCCAGTTGTGCAGCTGCTCCAAATCCGATCAGCGCGTTGGCAACAATCATAGCAGGTATAGAGCCAGCCGTCGCGGCTACGATTGAACCGATGAGAACAATTATATTTGACCCGATCCACAACCAGCGACGGCCAAAGATATCGCCGAGCCGGCCAAATAGGATCTGGCCGACGGTACCTCCCAAAGTGTTGGCCAAAGGAATCCAAAGGAAGTCGGCACTTGGTCCAAGCTCTTCGTTGATGGCGACGAGACTGCTAGCGGCCAGCAGCCAACCGCCATAACCGCTGATGCAACCGAAGGCGATAGCCTGGACAAATTGTCAGTGGGAAACGTACACAATGGATGGGGCAGACTGACAAAGGTGCTACCGAGAAACGACTTGCTTCGAAAATAGCCGGCTGGAAGGTTGGCACCAGTCGCTTCCTCAGCCAAAATATCTCCATGTGATGTTAAATAGGGTGACGTGCCCTTCAAGTCATCGTGGATGTCCATATCATGGTGAGCGATACTAGCAGCCCCCTTGTTTTCTATCGACATTGTGAAGGAGTCCCGAGCTCACTCCTTGAACAAGAATCGTCTTCGTCTCTGGATGGAAGATTGAAAATCGAGAAGAATTGTGTTGAACTGTTAAAGACACAAGAATCGAGCCTCTTATCATTTAAAAAAGGCCCTTACCCCATGCTGCACTGCTCTCCAGCGACAATGAAGGTTCTGGACGACGTCGTACTACGGAGGTTCCCCGTAGTATATCCTTGTGCATACTCCGCATACTACAGTATAGTATCGTGATAGACATCCCGTCAGTACCCGGTATAGGCGAAACGTCCAATCATGTTCTCAACTCGGAGAAGGGATCGGTCCGGCTGGATCGCCGACGTTCGACCTAGGATAGATGCTTACTGTTTTCATTGGACCGTGTACCGAAATGTACTGCATATTCGATCGTACTTTACGACACAACTAAAAAAAATTTAAAATCGCTGTATCAAGCGCCACATTCAATACCCCATACGATGTTGGGGCGCTGGGGAGATGATCTGGGGGTAACCCCATGTGTCCTAACCGCCGGAACACTGCAAAATTTGTATCATCAAGCTGTCAGTCACATACTACCTGTACAGTAAGGAAGCGCATCGCCCAGGTCCTCGGAGAAGGACTCGGAAATGACATACAGATACAGGACCGGCCACGTCTAAAGGCTCATACTCCGTAGTAGAAACAACAACAAGATAGAGTGCTTTTTTGTCCTTTTGATCTACTCTCGCACGACGTAGAGTAGGAAGATCAGCAGCTTGTTGCCTAGAGCCTTGGCTGTAACTATCGAGAGCCGGACCGACCCCAGGAGGGAGCGTGATGAGTGGATCAGGTCGAAACGTTGCAGTAGTTACTTTCAATGGACTGTCTGCGTCATACCCAACGCGAAAGGTGATGGTGGTTCCCGACATTAGTAGTATCGATTCCAGAACTCGGAAAACGCGAACCATCACTATCGGCGCTGGGGTTGCAGATAGTACCTTATGCGTGTATGGCTTCAACATGAATTGTTGAGTTTCCGAAGACGCTATCTATCATTACCATAAAGATATAGTGTGGTTCCTGGTTAGAGAGTCGTTATCCTGGATGCGCCTGCGATGGAAAGTAGAACCAGAGCCGTTGTACAGCTGCACATAGCCACACTAATGAATAATCCACTCACCAGTCCCTAACCATTCTCATGTTCATCTCTTGCCTTCGAACGTAAGCCTCACACACTGACACACTCCGAAGTCAATGGATTGATGGAACCAAGTTCTTACCTTTCAGCCATACTAGCCAGAACCCTATTCGTCCAGTCACTTCGTCTCAAAGGTACTTGGGTCGAGTCTGCCGTGTTCGAGATCTCGGAGAGTACATACATGTATTGCAACACGTGCGTGATTGGTGTGACGGCCTTGCACGCTGGAAGATGACTATCGAGCAGACATATTCTCATGGGAGCAGCAAGACTGTAGGAGAGGAGTGTAAGGGTTCCCTCCTAGCATTCCCTTTCTCTCCCTCGCCGTCGTCCTCCCCCCTCTGGTGTTCCCTCTAACATGTTGAACGATGCCGGCCATAGAGCAGGATGTGTTGGTACTAGCCAGCGGGGTTCTCAAAAGTTTCAGACTGCCAGGTTAAGAGACCTTTCCCGCTTGTGTAGTCCACACCGCTTGGTAGCCAGATGATGTTGGTGCGACCCGAGCGGAAAGACGAGAAAAGTCGTGCTTGCGGGAGTTCCGACATATATATCGAGCTTGTTGGAGTGTTATCAAGAAGCGTAAAGATGCGAGATCGGACAATGCGAACGCGTGGGTATCTGAGGTTGATATTGTCGACAGGGGACAAGTTTTTAATAAGTTTCGGTCTTTGGGAAGAAAAGAATATCCTATATCCTTAATTGTATCATTGTCAAATTCGAGATAGGACATAGCAAAAAAGTTTCTAATGTCATAGAGATAATGTTCTGAGAGAGGCTTGCTGGACGTCAGTCAACACCGGTCAGACCTATAAATTCTGATTCAGTCTGACCTGACAAGTTGTAAAAAGATAGGAATTCAGTAAAGGAATGACCCAATGAGACAAAAAAGGAATGCCTCCATCCAGAATTGAACTGGAGATCTTCGCATGGCTGTACAGTAGAGTATATCTACCAGTGGTACAAGTGCGACGCGTTACCACTGCGCCATAGAGGCCAAATGTTCTTGAGGCTCTCCGAAGGACATTTTCGGGCTTAAATTTGAAAATTGAATATATATACCTTATCAAAACAACACAGCATGTGTTTTTGACACCGGAGGCTCATAATACACGGACAAATCTTAAAATGCTTGACAACATCATGGATTGTCTTAGCAACACACAGTGATTCAAGCATATTTTCGTCGACCAGACGTCCCATGCCCGCAGTAGCAGAACGATTATTGGCTGACAGGAACTCAAAGATTAGCGCTGGTGGTCGTAGTTAATGAGGTCCAGTGACGTATCAGGACTGACGCTATCTCTTAAAGACCTGTTTTGAGCGGCCAGGAATACGAACAACCACAGTCAATCAGAACCTGGAAAACGAGATAATGGAAGGCACGGCGCGTGCGCTGCTTCCTTCTCAAGAGGTTGTTTTTGTCCTGGAAAGATGCGCGATCGTCTGCGAAGGACAAAACATCACTTTGAATGCCCAAAATACCTATCCTTTAAGGCCAATGTATCAAGTTATTCGTTCACGAGATTGCTGTATGAGATAGGCGCACCAGTATCAATAAGCAGACTACCTAAGCTGAGCGACTTCCCCTAACGATTTTTTGTCCCACGCAAGCGAGTCGAAGTGCAGAATGAAGACTGGAAGGGATTGGACAAGGACCTCATCATCTTTATCACTGTTAGCTCACCTCGCACTCTTTATTTCCTCGGCCGATGCTGTCCATCATATGCAACTTCCTCCTCGACACCTAGTAAATCGTCAAAACAGCGACTTACCTCTAGTTGTAACCAACAACTGTGATGGGACAATCTATCCAGCCATTCTGACCCAATCTGGTACCGGTCCTAAGCAGGCCGGATTTCGTCTCGACCCCGGCAATAGTGTACCGCAATCAGTGAGTGCAGATTGGATAGGTCGAGTATGGGGAAGGACGAACTGTACATTCACAGATGACGGGCTGGTACCTCAATCTAGTCAAGGAGGATCACCATGTTCATCCGGTGACTGCGGTGCCTTTGTGCAATGTCAAGGCGCTGTAAGTCGCAATACCACAATCTACCACTCAAATACTGACATGGTTCAGGGAAATCCACCAGCAACACTAGCAGAATTCACCATGTCATCGACTGCCAACCAGGCTTTCTACGACATATCCCTCGTCGACGGCTACAACCTCCCAATGGGCATCGTCTTCCGACCCGGCAACAACACTGCACTAACAGACATCCCACCCAACCTCACAAACCTAATCTGCATCGGCACATCCTCCTACCTCCAACCAACATCCGCCAGTACAGACACCACCTTCGGCAGCAACTCAACCTACCCAATCCCACTCGAACAATCCGTAACCGACCAAAACGTACTTAAATGGTGCCCCTGGCCCCTCCAACAAAACCCACCCCAAAAACCCGGCGACGGAGTCTACCCCTATCCAGACGACAACATCGCCCGCCCACCCTTCAACCCCTGCTACAGCGCCTGCGCCAAATACAACCAAGACCAATACTGCTGCTCCGGCACCTACGCTTCTCCCAACAAGTGCAAGCCAAGCTACTACTCGCTGCAAGCGAAGAAAGTATGTCCAGACTCGTACAGCTTCGCCTTCGACGACCAAACGAGCACGTTCGTCATTCCTCAGGGCGGCGGGTTCGAAGTCGTGTTCTGTCCGTCGGGGAGGAGCTCGAACATCCTGGCGACGTTTGGGAACCAGATTAGGGAGGTGGCGAGGACGGGTGTTGTTAGCCCTGAGATCGGGAGTCTAGCGAGGAATAAGACGTATATCGCGCTGAAAAGTGATGCGGTGGTCGTCGGCGGAGACCCGCAGACGAGTCTGGTTGCTCTTGTCGTTGTATTCTTGGTGGGGATGTGTCTTTGGTGAGCATGCAAGCAAGGCAGAATTCGAGTTACTGTAGTTGTGCTTCCTGCGTTCATATCGATTTGGCACGCTTGTTTCTATTTTCCTTTCCACGGTACCCCCATAAGAAGTACATGTAAATTCGTTTATATATACCATTCAACCATGAATTGAATACCCTGGCCTTTCATCACATTCAGTTTCCGTCCAAATTCAACAATACTACACGTCTATCTCAGTCTCAAAACACATTAACATGAGACCATTGCGGAAGCAAAACATCTTTCTTTTCTTCCAAGGAAGCACCACTGCGGACTAAAGTATATCTTCGCCACAGGTACTCCATTGAGTCCCTGCTCCTCCCTGATACAGTAGGCTCATTACAATGGCAGGAACGGATGCAGTATATACTATCGAACAAGGCATGACTCTGGGTGGAACGCTGAGTTCGGAGTGGGTGAGAGTGCCGAAGTCACTTATCAAAAAGAAAGGAGTTGGGGTAGCTTTTGAACCTGGAAACCTATTGGAGATAGCGTCCGGAACCAGACTGGTAAATAGGACAAACACGTTCAATACACGTTGTAGGTAGGATAGGTATAGTTGGTCACGATCTTTGTGTGCACATGGTGGGATAAACTTTGCTCGTAAAAGCCGCAGGTATCTTGATCTGAGGAGAAAAACACAGGACAATAGTCCCTTGG
>Ga0181467_100114_pt1 | contig 36165 bp, 24 predicted proteins | sample InSIn5gowninarea_2_FD_119079 | JGI IMG/M metagenome (GOLD analysis project Ga0181467, IMG submission 119079) | Clean room microbial communities from NASA Spacecraft Assembly Facility at Jet Propulsion Laboratory, Pasadena, California, USA -... ... | reverse complement strand
CGTATGTTTTGACGATTGGCGATGGAGCGAATAGCTGGGAGTTCAGAGACTATGAGGAGAGCAGGCGATAGTATACTTGCGCTCGACCATCAAGGTGTTTGTAGAGACGGGGTCCGTGCTTGGGTGCAACCTTGGAGCTCTTTATAACGTTACCTCGAAAAGCGCCACTTAGCTGCACAGCCGGACCACAAAGGGCAAAGCAGTTGTGCCTCGAGTGTTGAACTCTGCGACATGCCCAGCTCCATCCGTCTATCAACCTGCTACGCCATCATCCGCACATGGGAGACCGCAGCAAGCCATGTGCTCTCGAAACCTTGTTCAGATATTGGATGTATCACTAAACCTCTTTCAGAGCATAACCTCACTTTTCTCACCGCGCATACCCTGTCTTAACAGCGATTGATTGCAAAGCTCACAGTATCAGCTCTCGTCTCTCGCCTGCAAGTGGCTGCCAGGTACCAGGGTCGATGGCGCAAGCTGCAGAAAATCAACGTCTTAGGTTTCTTGGATGAGCTTGGCAGATGTGATGGGATAGACAGCCGAGGAACGTGTTTTGACGAGGTTTGATCCTTTGTCGGTGGGTTTCGGAAGGTTGAGGCACGATCTACAGCCTATATTGCCTTCGCGGTCACGTCGTTCGAGAATTCCAAGCAAATAAAGTAGCGGGCAAGTATTGATAGTCGGTGATAGCAGGTTCGCAATCCAACGTTATTCAAACGTCGAGTCGTGAACTGTGGATGTTGAGAGAGGGTCGCCGATTTGCGCAGACGTTTGGTGTCCGTGCGCCCTAAGAGACATCGAAATCTCATCTTATCTGATCCGTTGAGAGAGCAAGGTACACTCTATGCCAGACACTTCGCCAAACTTTTCATGCTACAGCCATCAACCTGACGAGTCTGATCGCTTACTTGCTGCACCATATCCTATGCTCGGCTAGATTGTCTGCTATGCGACTAGAAGCTGTCAAGTCGACTGACACATGCTCCCCAGCATTGCGCCTTCCTGGGGTGACGCAGGATTTGCAAGACAAGCTTCAACCAAGCTCGACAAACAGCAAAGAGGCCAAGTCAAGCCCACGTCGCCCTTTCACAAGTGCATGACCATCTTGTCATCTCGATCTCGAAGCCCTTGGCCTTGAGTGTAGAGTTCAGGCTGTGCATTCACATTTGCAGGCGGTATCGAAGTAGTCCATTGTCGATGAACTGAGGCGCGACCCGACCGTATGGCATTTGGGAAACCTCGAAGCGAGGTCTTTGTGGGCACAATTTCATTAGAGCGTTATCACTCGCTTTGGTCAATATGGCGGCCAACAATCTGCCCTGTCACACCTCTCGTCACATACAACATCGTATGGGAGCACTTTCGGTCTCGACTCAAAGAACGAAGTCGCTGATGTTGACTAGGTCCCTAATCACAGTTCAAATGCTCTGATGTTTTCTTGGATAAGGTCATCGATGTCCAGGCTGTCAAGTCTCCACTCAGGGTCGCACCCAAGCACGGACCCCGTCTCTACAAACACCTTGATGGTCGAGCGCAAGTATACTATCGCCTGCTCTCCTCATAGTCTCTGAACTCCCAGCTATTCGCTCCATCGCCAATCGTCAAAACATACGTCTTGAACACAATGCTCTCATACCAGATCGTAGCCGCAGCTCTCGCCTGAGCATGCCACGGTCCTCTTCCTCCGTCTCTTGCGTGTTGTCGACTTTCCCAGAAGCCTGGAGATCTCGTCAGCCAGAGCACTCCTCATCACAGCTTTGAGGCATACATACAAGTCGCCAGATTTCGTCGATCTTCGTTCTTCACACCATACCAATATTTCAAGAGCCCTCCACTCGTCATGGCCTCCTGATGTGAAAAAGCATCAAGCTGGAAAAGCCTATCCCCGTCGACTTCATGCTTGAGTTGCGACCGGAAACTAACGACATAGAATTCTTTCTTCTGCCACACACATGACTCAGCTCTTGCGAGTTTTCTCAGCGTATCGACGACTTCCTGGAAATTGAAGGTGGATGTGTACTCTGTTGTCGCGTAATCATCGTGAGTTGGTCGGAGTATCGTCAAGGCCTTTGCGAAGAGCTGGCTTGCTGTGCCGTAGCGATTCAGGTCGAGTAGATGTGGTGCCGTGGTGTATGGTGATACGACGAGTAGCGAATCTGACTCGGTGGATTCGTCGCCAGCATCTATTTCTTCGACAGACGAGATAGCAGTATACTTGTTCGAGTCGCCCGAATGTGTTGAGTTGAAGATTCCGACAGCAGTAGCCATTCTTGGGAGCGAGGAATGAGGTTATTCGGTTTCTTCGGAGTCGAGGTTCGAACGAGGTCAAGCAAATCAAAGTGGAAGACGTGATGGGGAGAAATCTTCAACATTCGAGTCACAATCGCCATGAGGCCATTTGCTCGCTTTTGACAATTTTGCGATGACTGACGAAATCGCCATATCCAATTGCACAATCTTGCAAAGCGCTCTCAAATCACCAGCGAAGCATCGTTCCGCGTAACAACAACGTTGGTTGCGAAGCTTGGTGCTGGATTGCGCCATCCGAAGACTCTTTGTCGCAACTCCCCGACATTTCTTTCACCGCTCGCCCGACAAGCCTGAAACAATTCAAAGACGTCGGAGAATTAAACAAAGCGTTCGACTCGAGACGACTTCATCTTTGTCTAGCGCAACCAACGTTAATGTTCTTTTGGGACTGGCTGGGCAGGGCTGCCCTGTCAGCGATACGAGTGCAGAGAATGGCCAGAAGTCGTGGCTACCATCTGGACGCGTTCGCTTCCGGCGTTGCGAACAGTCACGAAGTTGTCAATGGCGCAATTGCGTTCAACGAAGACCATGACATACGATTTGAAGTCATATCATATCGACTCCAGTGATGAGGACCAGCGTTCGAATCGACTGTTGTCTCCATAGCTCGGTCGCCAACATTTCAAAAAGCACAGCAATTGTGACAAACTCGAGGTTTGAAGAGAACGAACATCAGAAGGCAAACAATTGTTGTATTGATTCTTCGCTGGCACGCGGTGGAATAAATCAACACTACACCACCCCTTCCGGACACACTCTCGTCATCGTTCCTCAAATTTTACCAATACCGACACCCCTGGTAACGACTTTCTCCACATCCGACAACCTAGTCAAATCATACCTATAAGGCGCCCTCTTGAAATCCCCCCACTGCGTAACATTGACCCCCGCCTTCCCAAAATCATTCTTCGCTCCAAAATTCACGTATCCATCGATTTCAAAATCACCACAGACGCAGGTATTCGGTGAATCTTCTGGGATGACAAGACCATAGGTTGAAACCGCTTCACGCGTGTTTCCGCGGAACACGTTTCCTTCGACGAGCATTTGGTTGTCGCTGCGTGAATGGATGGCTTGGTATAGGTGGTCGCGGTAGAGGTTGTTGTAGATGTGTTGGTGGCCGAAGCGGCCGGCTGGGCCGCGGGTGCCGATGTTGCGCCAGTAGTTGTGGTGGTAGGTTATGTGGAGGTGACCTTCGTCTACTTCGCGGAGGACGTCGCTGTTGCCGATGAGTGAGGACTGTGATGTTCGTCAGTGTGTTTATTGGAGAAGCAGGGGACAGGTGTGCTCACCTTCCAGTGGTCGTGGAAGTAGTTCCAGGATACGGTTACCCAGTCTGTGGCTCTGACGAGATCGACTTGGCCATCGTAAAAGTCGGGGCCGTGTTCCAGGTCTGAGAAGAACTCGTTGTGGTCGATCCATGCGCGAGTGGTGTTTTGAAGTGTGATGCAATCGTTGTCGAAAGCGTAGCTGATTTGAATGTTGCGGATGATGATGTTGGTTTGATTGACAGCAGACATGCCACCGCCGAAGAACTTTGCACCGCTCTTGTGACCAAGCAGGGACTTGTTGCTGCCGATACGAAGGCGTGTCTCGCCGGTCAAGTTGAAAGAGCCCTTGGCCACTACGGTCAACGGGTTGGTGCCAGCAAGAGCGGTACGGAGAGCGGGCAAGCTGGACACGGTGGTCGTGCGTCCACCTTTGCCACCGGTGGTTTCGCCCAGAGGGTTGTCTTTTGCGAAGCCTTGAAGAGAAAAGTCATCCTTCCAGAAAGGGTTTGCCTGCACCAATGCGAGACTGCTGAGCCAAAGAAGTGAATTGAATTTCATCTTGTTTGATCTTCGATCTCAAGACGATGAGAGCGCGGACGGCTTTCAACCTGCCTTCCGAGCCATTCTTATACTTGCCTTGGGAGAAGCGGAGACTGCTTCGCGAGGCATCTGAAGACCCGCGAAACAGATTCTTCATCAATTCTCCGTCTTCAACCTGCCTGTATCATGCACAATGCGCATCCTAATACAGCAAGTAGTCAAGAGCGGACATTTCCAATGGTGGAAAACAACACGACCAAGGCCGCTCCAAGGATTCCAAGACGGAGAAGCTGTTCACTCTCCCTAAGACCGCTACTGAACGTATCCGAAGGCGGAGGCTGAGTTCCTGCAGACGTCCAGCAGGAGGTAGAAAAGAGTGAGCCGCATGCCTCAGCGATGTGAACAGTTGATCCTCCACAGCCAAGATATGCACCCCTCCTTTCACCCTCATACCCCAAGATGCCACCCGTGCACCAGTAGAAAATTCTTCCGGTGGCCAAGGTGCGAGAACAGAGGTACATGGTGCATACCAGTGCTGGCGGAGGAGTTTTGCGACACCCGAGGTTCTGGCAGTCGTGGTGGAAGGTCGATGTGGGGTCGAATCATGCCATTTGTTTGATGCGCCGGTACAGTATCACTTCGATCGTCGCAGACAGCGCTCTGTAAGACTGAAAAGGTTGTAAGTGCACAATGACCGATCGCGAGGAATGACCGAATCTTTCTGTCTCATGCGAGCACGACAGAAGCGTGTTTATGCTTTGCAGGGCGTTCATAGAATTACCTGTCTGTCATCAAGATACTGGTCAACATTGCAACGACTACAAAGATCACGCGTCGACTGCTCAGGTAGAGTGTTCACTGTATGCGCATATCTGTGGTTGACCTGTGTAGAAGAAGGTTTACGATGATGGAGTGAGGAAGGAACGAGTTGTCGCTCAGCCAGAAACGCGCCCGCGTTTTGCAGACCTCACCACGAAAAACTTCAACGTCACCACAACATCTCCGGTCTTTACAACTTCTGCGTCTTCCCCAAATGCGACATTTTGCATGTCCAGCAGATACGTTTAGACCGCGGCTTCAGTAAGAGACACGTGTAGAGGTTGGTCAGCACCATATGACAAACTCGAAGGAGAGACTCCAGATACTGTTCGCGTCAGATTTCGCCCATCAACGCGTCCAAAGGTCATCCAATCAACCCGGAACTCGTGTAGTCGTGCGTCCAATTCTTCGACAAGTGTCTCTCGTCTTAGAAATGCTACTGTTCATGGTAGCGACCGGAAAGCCACGAAACTCACTCGATGTCTCTACTCAACTTGTAGCTAAGTCCTAGTCAATTCTACCTGACGAATGCCTCTGGTGGCCTCAAGCCGGAACGGGAACTAGCCCGACAGCCTGAAACTTTGCTGTGTACTCACCGATGCTCGTGAGATTCTGCGGTGTTCTTGCGAGCTACGAACTGTTCATCGTGGAGAATCAACGAATGGAGCCGCAAACATGTCAAGTCAGACCAGTGACAAAGCCATGACACCATACACTCACTCTCCTGTCTCCTTCATGAAGGATCTACTCAAAATGATGTTGTTGTGGAGTCGATAAACGGCTTAGCAAAAGTCGTACGAGAATTTCTGACGAAGGAGGACGTATTCTAATCTTGCCAAGCACATCGAACCATTTTCAGCTTGCACATTGATATTAGCAAAGGTCAGCAGAGAATGGAACGATGGATATTTGAGTAGATAAAGGTCAGCAATGATCACCTAGCCTATCATCGCCTGAAAGTATCTCGAATTCAAGATGGTCGATTTACTAGGTCTAGCACTTCGCGTCACTGCTTCTACACTCTTCTTCGTTTTTGCTAATGTTGTCCGTCAACTATTCTTTGCTAACAAGAATGAGCCTCCTGTGGTCTTCCACTGGCTTCCGTTCCTCGGCAGCACAATCACATATGGCATGGCACCGACAGACTTCTTCGCCGACTGTCAAAAGCGCTATGGCGATATCTTCACCTTCATCCTCCTCGGCCGCAAGACAACAGTCTACTTGGGTCTCGACGGGAATGAGTTCATCCTGAATGGCAAGCTGAAAGATGTCAACGCCGAGGAAGTCTATGGCCCTCTAACCACGCCCGTCTTCGGCCCAGATGTTGTATACGACTGCCCGAACTGGAAACTCATGGAGCAAAAGAAGTTTGTGAAATTCGGGCTCACACAACAAGCACTGGAATCACACACTCAATTGATCGAGCAAGAGGTTCTCGACTACATCAAGACGTCCCCCAGACTCAAGGGTCAGTCCGGCACTATCGACATTGCCGCTGCCATGGGCGAGACCACGATCTTTACGGCTGGTCGTGCTTTACAAGGAGCAGAAGTCAGAAAGAAGCTCACAACGGAGTTCGCAGAATTATACCATGACCTCGACAAAGGCTTCAGTCCGATCAACTTTATGCTTCCCTGGGCACCGTTGCCGCACAACAAGAAAAGAGACGCTGCTAGAAACAGGATGAGGGATATCTACCTCGATATCATCAAGGAACGCCGCAGCAAAGGCACGAGCCAAGAGTCGGACATGATCGCCAACCTCATGGGCTGCGCATACAAAGACGGCACACCAGTTCCGGACGAAGAAATTGCACACATGATGATCTGTCTTCTCATGGCAGGCCAACACACCTCCTCAGCATCCAGCTCCTGGATCTTCTTCCGCCTCGCCTCCGAACCCGACTTCGCAGAAGAATTATACCAAGAACAACTCCGAAACCTTTCGCCCAACAACAAAGACCTGCCTCCTCTTCAATATTCAGACATGGCAAAGTTGCCACTTCTGCAAAATACAATCAAGGAGACTCTTCGGCTTCACGGCTCTCTGCACTCTATCATGCGCAAAGCAATGATCCCACTACCAGTCCCAGGAACCGACTTCATAATCCCTGCCTCCCACACCCTTCTCGCCTCTCCAGCCATGACTTCCCTCTCCCCCGCCTTCTTCCCAAACCCCGAAATCTGGAACCCTCACCGCTGGTCAACATCCTCAGACCTACCAGAAACCACCGAAGAGATCGCCGAAGACGACAAAATTGACTATGGCTATGGTGTCGTGTCCAAAGGCACCAAAAGTCCGTATCTCCCTTTCGGAGCTGGTCGGCATAGATGTATTGGTGAGAAATATGCGTATCTGCAATTACAGGTTATTGTGTCTGTATTGCTGCGTCATTTCAGGTTTGGTAATATGGAGGGAGTGGAGGGGGTGCCAGAGACGGATTACTCGAGTTTGTTCGCTAGACCGAAATTGGGAAGTTTTGTGAGATGGGAGAGGAGGTGATTGAAATAATGTAGGTACGAAAGTATTGGCGCGAGACAGGACGAGAAATTGATATACAGTTTCAGAAGGCACCGATGAAGCCTGTTGATATTCTTATTTTTGCTTCATATGATCACCCTTGGCCACTACTGCCACCGACCCAGAAATCGCTCGAACTACTGCGACTCGAATGAACACTGCTGCTGTAGGAGAAACGCTGTTCACGGCTGTAAGTTTCATGGTCCATGTTTGAGACTCTGCCGCTGCCGCTGCGGCTATCACTAAACCAAGAATGATCGCTCGAGATATCGCGAAACATCCATGACTTGCCATTGATTGAACGAAGTGTTTCATGCCTTTGAATTCTGCGGTGTCTGTTCGATAGCACGCACCCACGCCTCCATAAGGGTCTTTTTCGTATTACAATTCTCCATCCTTGTTTGAGTAGTACCTTTCTTATATGGTCGAGGCCCTTCATAATAGCAATTTGAAGAGGATTGCCGTACTGTCCGCCTCGGGTGTCGATACGAGCTCCTCTGTCAAGAAGCAATTGCGCAAGTTCGATGTGGTTGTTATACACTGCAGCGCAGAGTGCGTTGCCATACTCTCCACTCCCCACGTCAAGGTCAAAGCCGCTTTCCGAAAGTCTATGTACGGTATCCAGGTCCATATGCCGAAAGCTACAGGCTGCTCGGAGAGCGCTGCCGAGCCGATTGTCCCGAAGATTGATGTCAGCGCCTTTTTCAAGTAGCATCAGCGCCACATCCACTTTTCCACTGCTCGCAGCCTCGCAGAGAGGTGTTCCAAGTCCCCCACCTCGAGCATTCACACGGGCGCCTCTTTTTAGTAGCAGCCGTACCATACTGAGGTCAACGGACAAGTGACTGCTGCAGACAAATTGAAGCGCACTGCCATGTGCTGTTGTCTGTGCGTTCACATCCAAGCCTGCATTGAGCAGAAGATCCACCATATCTGTATTGCGAGTGTGGCACGCATTGTTCAACGTACTACCGTAACCAAACGCGGTCACGCTAACTTCCGCACCATTCTTTAACAACAATTCCACGACTTGAATCCTTTCACCGTAGCACGCTGCTTGCATTGGAGTCTTGTATGGTGAGCCGCCACGGACATCTGCACCATGAGCCAGTAAAAGCTGTGCAATCTCGAGATACCCTTTTTCTGAAGCCACTGTAAGCGCGTTACTGTCGCACATCTTCACGTTGGCGCCATGGTCTATCAGAAATTGAACGATGGCAATGTCTCCGTGGTTGCAAGCAGCTTCAAGGGCATTCTGATTACGCATGGATTGCTGATTGATGTTGGCGCCATGTTCGCAGAGCATTTTGACCATTTCGAAATTGCCACAGTTGCAAGAAGTCAACAGAGGGGGGTCGTGGTAGCTCTTGGCTTCAGAGATTTGGGCGCCATTCTTCAAAAGGTATCCTGCGATTTCAAAGCATTTATAAATAAAAGCCATCTGGAGTGCACTAACGCCTTCTGAATTGTTGTGGTTCACGTCTGCACCCATGGATATGAGAAGCATTACTACATCGAGTCGGTCGTTCTGACAGGCTGTGATCAGGGGGTTGCGATCTTGATTCAGTTGGTTGTTGACGTCTGCACCGTTCTCGAGCAGTAAACGTGCAGTCTGCAGAGATCCTTGCTCGCATAACATATGTAGCAGATGAGTGCGAGGATGATTGATATTGGCTCCGTGATCTAGCAGGGTCTTGATGACTCTTCTATCAGTTGTACTTCGTACTCTTCTGAGGGCGTCATCAAGCACTTTCCTGTCAATGTCGGTGTAGTGGGAAAGCAGGACATCCACCAGGTCAATTCTGTCGACCTCGACCGCAGTCAGCAGCGCGGTTTCATATTCCTCCTCGTGAGAGCTGATGCGTGCTCCTCTCTGCAACAGGTTTTCAACAAGTGCAAGGTCACCACCAAAGACGGCAGCGCAAAGAGCGTTTCCGTGTGAGTCGCCGCCAGATGTATGAATGTCCGCATCCCATTGCAAAAGGAGCAGCGAGACCTGAGTATGTGCTGTGGACAATGCGGCAGATAGTGCGGTTCCATGAAGCCAATCGTAAGCATTCACATTGGCACCGCCAACCAGTAAGCACTGCACGACTTCTAAGTGACCGTTGAATGACGCTGACCAAAGCGCAGTTGGAAAGTTGTATTCACCTGAAGGTCCAGTAGTGCAGCCGGCTCCTGCATCGATGTCGGGAGCATGTTTCAGTAGTAGCTGCACCGTTTGAATGTGGCCATTCCAGGACGCAGCGGCCAGGGCAGTGATATGCGAGCCGCTGCCCACAGGATGATGTCGCATGTTCCGCGCCTTGGCAGTAGCGCCATGGTCCAAAAGGGTCATCACTAATTCCATGTGCCCTTCGTGTGCAGCGACCTGGAGAGCAGATCTGCCGATTATGCTCCCGGCGTCGATCTTCGCACCGCTATCAAGAAGGAGTTCGATGGATCTATTGAGACCAGCCAGCGACGCAAAGTATAGAGCAGGTACTCGTCCGTAATTCGAGATCAATGCCTGTGGCCATTCATCAATTGCGTTACGGAACCCCAACCAGAACTTTATGAACGGCTTGTCCATAAAGAACTTGCTTGTCCAAAGAAACAACCTCTCTTGGTTTTCACCAGCGGCCCTCGCGTGACCAAGCCAATGGCGAGTAGCAAAGTCCGTGAGAGGGAATTTTGTTCGAATCTCACTGAGTTTCATTACGTGGGGGGTTACCTCAATGAGCTTGGGCAAGTGGGAGTTTTGGAGCGTCCATAGATAGGCCAAACATGTTGAAGCAATCATAGCATTTGCTACCGGTATTTGGAAAAATTCCTGGTAGGGCGTTTCGTTGCGATGAAGAAGTAGATATTCCTTTACAGAGAAGTGAGCTAGCTCAAGTTGTGGTTCCTATCCGTACTCTGTCTCGGATCCAGCTTCAAGGTCAAGTTCAGATCCAGCATCGTCGGATTTAGGTACGGGTTCAACACTAGACGCATAAGGAAATGCAGATGCAGGTCCAGGTTGCTTGTATGGTTGCTTGTATTTCACAGTCTGACCAGTGAGTCTTATGAGACTCGAACAGTATCCGACGATGGTGTCAGGCGGTGCCGCTCGACCCTCTATGTCGAATGGGATGCTAGTATTTGGATCTGTTGCAACGACGTCTACTAGCTCTCGAAGCGACAACGGTCGATTTGACAAAGCAAGAAACTGTAGGAGCTTGATGGCGTTGGGAACTCGCGAGCGCGGTATGTTATCGAGGATACGGTCATAGGTATGATTGAGGTCGAGAGGGAGAGTCTGCAACATGAGTCGTACGGCAGCTTTATCCAAACACCCGGAAAGCTCTTCGAGCTGGCAATATACCCATTGAAACCTGACCGTTTGTCAGCAAAGATACACTTCCATCGAAGAAGGTACGACGAAAGTGTGCAAGTAGAGCAAACTGACATTCCGCTCGCCTTCTCCACAAGAGTGTCCGAGATCGTGTTGTGCATCGATCTCCAGCGGCTCAGGTTTCTCTCGGTTTCAAGCCTGTGATGTACATATGCCTTGATGTCATCGCCCACAGGTTCGTTCTCAAGCGTGATAGCACAATTGGAAGGTAGCCACGAGGTCAGAAAGTCCTCGATCTCCATTTCTGATCGACTGGTCAACAAAAATCTGCCGTGACCGCTAGGAAAAGAGGTAATCCACTTCAAGAGCTCAGGTCTTGTGGTAGATTCATCAAGCGCGTCGAGGACAATAGTAACATTTTGCACCGTATCCACCATTTGACCAAACACACTCTGAAGCGCAGTCCCGTGTAGTGGTTTTCGACCATCGTCATGCTCCTTAAACTCTACCACTAACCGATCCTTTGCCGTCTGATGCCTCTCAGAAAGCTGGAAAATCAGCGAGCGTAGCATGTGATCAAGTTTCTGCTTTGATTCGTTGCTGAAAGAGAAGAAGAAGAAAATAACAGTCGAGGCAGCAGAACCAACACACCTCTGGAGGTCATGAATGACTGTGGAGGCAAGAACGGTTTTTCCACATCCAGGGATACCTCGTAACCAAAGACGAGCATCTGGTGTATCCCGAAAAGATTCGTATCGCGATCCCTCCAGAAACCAACGACCAGTATTTTCATGATGCAACGCGAATGCACTGGTGTAGTTGATATACGTATCGGCGGGGCCAAGCCATTGTTTGATACGTAGGTCCTCGGTATAGTCCGCAGCACGTGCAGACTTCCTTGTGTTTTGTATCATCTCCTTTACGTCTGTAGCTCGTCAAAACTCGACGACTTTATCGCATTGAAACACCTCAAATCTCACCTGTCTCCGAAATCCTGCATTGCTTCACCTCATCCACGGGCATATGGTAGAACAGCTCCCTGGCGTACGCCGCTGCGACTGCCGCCGCGTAGCCATGCCACTTGTCGTTCTTGTGGGAATCAGAGTAATCGGATATACCCCTGACGACCAAGCAAGGGAAGTCGTTGAGTGCGCCGGCAGCCTCCATCTCGAAACACAGGATTTTATCGCTCTGAGCCAAAGTGTCTCTTTGCTGGCCATCTCTCATGACCAACTCGCCTGATGCTATTGTACCACGATGTACCGTTAGCCAATTGTCGTCCTCCTCATAGATGTTCTCGTCATCGCTATCATCGGTACTTCGATCAACACGCTCGCCGGCCTCACAGCCGCACTTTTTGCACGACTTTTCTCTATCGACATGAACATAGCTTGGCTCATATAAGTGATCTTGATCGGACGAAGGTCTGTTGTAATTCCGAAGACCGCGTTTGGAAGTATCAATACGTCTGAGATGCGTAACGAGTGGGTCTTCTGAGGACCGACGACGCCGCACTTCCGATTCGCGTGCTGCATTGAGTAACACATTAGGTGGCGGGGCAAGAAAGCCAATTCGAATGAAGGTGCCAGCTTCGGCTTTTCCGTGGTCGTATTGAACCGCCCCCGAATGCTGACCAACAGGCTTGCTGACCACAATGTGTCCAAGTCGAATGGGACCAGCGTCTGTACTGGCTGGAACGCCGCCTCCAATGCCGACAAGCAAGCCAAATCTGAGTTGTGGAAAGGTGCCTCGCATTTGTGCAACGACCGTCGCAGCTGAGCAGTTGCCGGTGGTATGAAGTCCCGCGACAACGACGTTATGGCCATTGATGCTTCCGAGATTGTAGACATTGTGGTCGTTTGCGGGCTGTGGGAGTCTGTGGTGCTCCTCTTCTAGCATTTCCAGGGCCGCAATCTGTTCTACCTCGAGAGGACAGATCCATGCGACTGTGTAGTCCTCGCGTTTGAGCTTCTTCCTTTCCGCCATCTGGTTTCGGGTACGAGGGCCGATCACCGTGTTGTCGTGCGACGAGCAGAGAACAAAAATCCCAACTCTAAAATAGCAAAGGATGTGTAAACCCGCTGGACACGAAAGTGGGAAGTGAAGGAAGTCATAAGCTGGGCTGAGCTGACATCCCAGTCTTATCGTTCCTTCCCTCCCTACATCCCGGAACATGTCGGCCATGCAGATGTGATTGGGCGGCGGGCGAAGCGCATGCAGCCTTTCCAATGATCACAGGTGCAGGTGCGTCTCGGCTTCACACGTTACTGCGCCTTCACCCGGCGTGTCAAGCCAATGCCAGCGAATTTTGTAGCTCGCATAAGAAAGAGCTTGTTTGGTTATCTCACCATTTCCCTTTCCCTGGCAAGCGCTGCTCAGTACCGAACGCCTCTTTTGCGCCGGCACCAAGAAAGATAAAAACCATCAATAAGTCAAGTCTTACTCGACAGAATTCTGCTGCGTGAATAATGGCGGTATGATTTGAGTTGATAGGATCTGAGGAAGAAGTTGCGCTGCAGAGAAGGGCAAGATCGTGGCCATAGGGTTTGTTTTTTCCCCGCTTTTATTCTTTTTTATTCTTTTTTATTTCTTGCCTGGAGTCTCCTCACTAGCAGAGCGCAATCACTTTTACCTTAGTAAAGACGATCGAACTTCCGAGGCACTTCTTTTCTGCCCACGGTTACTCGATCTCGCCGTATGAGCTATGGACTCTCAAACAATCGAATTCTCCATGCCCCCGATACCCGAGTTGGAGAGCTATATGCACCACTGGCGAGGTCTCTAAATCATTAGCAATAGGACTTGACTGCTCCTGTGGTATGAACCATACTTCCATGTTCTCAAATCAAAAGATCTCGTAGCATACTGTCTTCGCTCATATCCTCCTCGACCAAGAGCAAGCTAAGAAGTCTTCACCTCCACTCTTAAAAGACGGCAAAACGACTGGTGCGTTCCTCCTCCGGATGAACCACCGACAAGCAAAAGAATTGAAGCAAGAAACAAAACATACAGCAGCAGGGATTCCCACGTGGTCACCCACCGTAGTACTAATCTGCCGTTCAACTGCTTATGTATGGCAGAGCGGACGGGATGCCCAGTTTTCAGCTGACTGTGGCCGTATGTGCTTGTAATGTTGCAATCAAAGCATATGTCCGTGTGAGGAAAAGATGAAAAAGAGAGATCAGGCAATCTCTGGATCTATCAAGATTCTGGAAAGAACGACTTTGAGGTCAGTCAGATATCATGTCTGAAGGATATTGAACTGAACACCGGAGTGAGGTCTAATTGCTCAAGCGAAAAGGTTGAGAAACAGTAAGACGTGGTTGCGCTTGCGTGTGCCGCAAAGTCATAAGAACTTCTGATATGGATCGCAGTATACGGGATTGCTTGCATATGCGCCGCAATTGATCGAAAGAGGAAGCTGGTGGGTCAACAGAGATTGCGGTAGTGACTCGTCAAAGATTGCGAATTTATGCCAACGGCGGTTGCGATTTGTCGACACATCGATTCCAGGCCAGATATAACAGCGAGGTTCGACCAAGGAGGTCGCGTAAGTCTGACCGGTGTTCTTATACGAGCATGGTAGCCAGCGACGAGGATGATGGACGGCCTCTGAATTTAGGTTTCGTGATGGGGTCGTGTCAGAGAGCTCAAAATAGCCGCGGCTTTGATAGAGTGTCACACCGGTGTATGGATATTGATAGAGAGCAAGCGATTGAACACTTTTGAAGCTTCGAAATCGACCAGAACATATACCGAGACATGACGCAGCTTGTGACGAGGAAGCACAACGTACGGCATGAGAATCTCAATCAAGACGTTGAAGGAGTTGAGATAGCAATGGTCAAAGGAAGCGCTGGAAGGAGTGGCTTGAGAAAGTAGGCGACGCTTGGGGCAGACGGAGGGACGAGCCCAAGGGTCTCTACCCTTTTGCCGGAGCTTGTGCCTGACTAGCGCAGTTTGACTCCAACCGTTGTGTTATGTATCAAAGTGGCCTTGGCATGTAGAGGAGGATCTCGAGACAATCCCCCTGCCTGTTTCCTACACTGTTCTTAGGCAGTCAATGGACCGAGGTGGTCATGCTGTGAGCGAGAAAGAAGTACTGATATCCACGATTACGACAAAACACAAGCCACGTCCAGCGTCAACAGATCGCTCTCCTTTATTTTCCGACCCTGTCCCTCGTACCCCGCAATTTCGATACAACCTTTGGGCGTCCACACAACAAGCAGCGACAACGATATGAGTCTCAAGGCCAGTTCAAAATGGGGCAAACTGCTGCGCAAGAATGATGCCTCGGACAAGAACTTCAAGCTCAATGAAGACGTCATCGACTTCCTCAAGCCATCAACAGAGAAAGAGAGAATTCCTGGCGAAGGCACGCGACAGCTGGCTGCTCCGCGTATCGACACCGCCGCTGCTCAGAGATGGCCAGAGGCTTCAGATGTGAGAAGAGCGGCTGCTAGCCCCCCTGAACCAACATACTCGACAAAGCCAAAGAGGAAAAAGAACGTCACAGTCGCGTTTGTGAGGACACCACCAGAGATCATTGGAGAGGGCGGCGACGAGTCGGACATTCCAGTCATCGAGGTGTCAAGAGCAAAGTCAAGATTAGCAAGATCACAAACAGAGCGACGACCTGCGGCCCCTGTGCTGGACACTCAGGCAGCCGAGAAGCACCGCCAGGCAGCGAATTATCCCATGAGCGCTCCTGCCGTTCGCAATGTCTACCAACGAAAGAACTCGCTGGCCGATCCGACACATCCTGTAAACCATCCCTTCTTCGAGTCGCAGCCTCAACCCGTACCTCCACCAGTGCCTGAACACGCTCCGCAAGATGATGCTCCGAGACCTGGCATGCTCAAGCGTGCTCCTACCACTTTCAGCAGTCTCGAAGACCACGAAATGTCACCAATGAGTGAAGACGAAGAAGTCCCGCCTCTACCTCCGCATATCGAACTTCCCATGACAACGATAAATCCTCCTGAGCCCCCTTTCTCCCCTCCAATAATCGACAACACAGAGCTGGCCACTTTCTTGCAAGACTCTCCACCACAACCTCGCTCTTTACCTCCGCGCGTGGCCAAACGGCAGAGCATGATCCGAGAAGAAGAAGGCAGAGTTCTGCGACGCTTGTCACGACTTGACTTTGAAGAAGTAACCCCTGAGGGATTGGATCCGCGTAGACCGCCTAGTCCAAATTCTCCTCCCCGACAGAGCAGATCTCGTAGTCCACAACTGCCCATGGTCGCGCCTACTGACTTCGTCTCCGAGATCCCTGACCATCTCAGATCCCCATCTCCTGATCAGGCACCACCTCCCATTGTACTTCCACATCGATCACACCCGCTTCCAGAAATTCCTGGCCAGCACGATGGTTTTATCAGGGCGGAAGTACCTCCCATTCAGACGAGGAACATGCAACCGTCTTTTTCTTCTTCTCACTACACGAACGATTCGGCACACTCAGCTTCGAGCTACCGACAACGATTACCCTCCGACTTTATGCCTTCTTCATCACCAGCTTCTTCGGTCCGCTCAGCTTCTCTGCAGCCAAACAACTTTTCGCGGCCGGTGAATCCATCAGCTAGTCATCCTCTGCCTCCACCTCCCAGCCGTGGCCCAAGTCGTGGTCCGAGCCCAAGCTACTTCTCCCAGCAATCTCTGGCCCCTCATACAGCGAATGTCAACGGTCTAACCCCCGGACTTACCCCTGGTCTCACCCCTGGACTGCTTCCTGCACCTTCGTATGACGCAAACGGCAGATCCAATTCTGCATTTTCCTACCGTAACGCGTCTCCGTCAGAGCACGTCCAGGGTACTGCAGAGCATGACGCTCTCTTCGATTTCGGCATGCGTGTCGCGCACATGAGAGGTGTGTTCCGCCTCACCGCTGAGCGCGAACGACCGATCCAAAGCTGTACCATCCGGGAGTGGACTCGCGCTGCAATCTGGTGGCTGCACAACGGTCGCGCAGGTCTGACCGCCCAGATTCGCAATACACCCAAAGGAGCAAACAGACCTGAAACTCTCACACAAGCACATGTTGATGTTGCAAAAACGTGGTGGATCCTTACAGATGTGTTGTCAGGTGCCGATTCACCACACTCGAAAATTGACTCTCCACAAGATACTCTTCTGCGAGACATGGATGTCGTACGCGCAAGTCTACGCTCCTTTACACTCTCGATGAGCCGTAACAACGTTATGCCTCCCCATCAATCTCTGATTCAAGGCCAAGATACGACCATGTGGATCGAGTATCCTCGCTTTGCGTCTGATGTCGCATCTCTTCTTCGCGGCAGCACCTCTCAGGCGTTGATCGCCCAAGATGACTACGAAGAAGCGGATCCCTTGGAAGCCTTACCACTTGGTGATACGAGAGATGTATTTTGCTACAGCAGGATGTTTGTCAGCGCATCGATCAACACGGAAGAAGTGGACACTGATCGTGTCATTCTACCTTGCGTTCTCACCATGATCAGGAGTAAGTCTTCGTTCCAGACTTCAGTTGTCATCTCGAGTCAAGCAGATCTGGTGAACCTAGCAATAAAACCTGGAGACGGTGGTTATGGTAAGGGACCGACTTGGCATGATGTTAGCTGGAAGTCGAAAGAGCATGGTCTCTACATCCGTCTTCCACGCGGCTTCACCCTCAATCTCGCTTTCCAGGAACCAGACTTTCGTGCGTTGTGGAGTATGGTCGATTACACGAACAAGATTTACGGTAGCATGAAGCCTGAGGCTGATGAGCGAATGATTCACGAAGCGCATCTGATCGAGCTCGCACATACTGACTCTACCAATCCTAATGCCTTCTCCAAGGACAAGGTCCGATCTTGCACTGCTTTTGTGTTTGAGAAAAGGCTGCACACTCGTAGTGGACTCGGAGAGACCAACCTCCATCGCGGCTACAGGCTTCTGTTGATGGCCAATCCAACTAACAAGTCCCTGACCATGGCTGGTATTCCCCTCTGCAGAACTTCGCCCCTGCTATTTGAAATGTCTGGCGCGAATGAGCCTCCGGTCATGAATGTCCATACGCAAGACTCGAAGAGGCAGTGCAAGACTACGCTTATGTTCAAGAGTGGCCGTGAACGACAGGACTTTTACGATGTACTCCAGGGCATCTCAATAAACGAAGACGAGCAAGTTGTCGCAAGAGTCGGTCTCAGGAGCATGGTTTCTGAAGCGTCAATCGGACAAGATACGATTGCCGGAGCGTTCCAGGGTCTGATGTGGAAAGAGGTGCGTGTCGTCACTGAGGCCAATGCAGCAGTCGGACAAGATCAGGGAGATATGACGCTCTCTGAGCGTTTCCGATTGATTGCTATGCATGATAGTGGTGCGGTCACCGATCGCTTGAATCTTGGTAAGTAATCCCACATCTGCTTCTACAGCAATCGCTAACGTGAATTATAGGCCCTGGTGAGCTCTTGGTACGCCTTCCAGCATCAGGTGCGCCAAGCATGTCACTTCTGCGCGCACCACAAGAAGACTTGACAGCTTCCCTCGACATCAGCAAAGCTCAGCACGGACGTGAAGGATTGAAGAGATTTGTACAGACGGCAGCGACCACACCTACCACACGGACCTTGACATTCCCCTCTATGGAAGAACTGCATACTTTCCAGAAAGCACTCACTCGATACACTGTCAAGTTCGACTGCACCGCTACACTCTTTGCCATCTCGAGACGCAGAATGGTAGTGCCCATCTACAAGAAATGGGAAGCGACCAAGGTGCGCATCCAGATCTTGACTTTGGGCAATGTCACCAAGATTGCGGCTTTCTTCGAAGACTTCAGCCATGCAGATGCTATGGTCTTCCAGATCAAAGCAGCAGACACGTTTGAGAAAGCCAAAGGAGATAAGCCAGCCAAATACTGTGTCAAGTTTGTAGATGCCAAGTTCAGCTTACCAAAGAAGGAAAAGGATGGAGAAGGTGGTGAAGATGAAGCACACTCGGATTCTCAGATTTGGGGCAAGGGCGTGCGACGCAAGTTCATCAACCTTGAGGGACTGGAGTATGCCGGAGAACACGATGACATTACCATTGGTTTCGAGACGGAAGATGGTAAGAACAACTTCCATGACTTTATGATGCGAACACAATGCTAACAAGAAATACAGAACGCGATAGATTCTCTGAAGGGCTGCCGGCAGCAACGATCAACAAGACATTCCAGCTGAGAAGAAAGATTTGAGAGTGTTTGAAGTGTAGCATTTCGTGTTTCTTTTGTTTCTGCATAGCGTGGTAAAGGAGTTTGGATGAGCATGTGCGAGTGACAGATGGCGTTGACCGCGAGGCGTATGAGATAGATCTGAGATGACTCGAAACATTGAAACCAACCGCCTACGAGCAAGAGTCGACCTTTGCACGACATGGAGAAGTGATGTTGAGAGAAAGGTGAAGATGAAGTTATGATCATGACTCGGGCAGGCGGCGGAGCGTCACGGATTGAATCCCCGCCACGAGTCAGCAAAATTCAGAAGACGGCGCTGGCCGCCGACTTTCGAAAGAGTCACATCGCATTGCGCATCACTCCACAATCACCACAACCCATCACACAATGCCCGGACAACGTGGACCCGTACCGGTGCTGGCTCAGGCTGGCGGCCGCGACCTCACTCAAGAAGTACTGGATCTTCTGGACACCAAGCAAAGCGTTGCGACCGAGAGCGACCTCCCCGATGTTGGACAAGCAGAAATAAAGGCTGCTCTGGACAGACTGGCCTCGAGAAACATGGTCACTTACGAGACCAACGACCAGGAGCAGGTCGTTCTTACAAAGGAGGGAGAGCAGATTGCCAATGAGGGCAGTCACGAGTTCAAGGTGTGGCAGGCTGTCAACAGCAAAGGCCAACTGCCCTTGAAGGAGCTTCCGGTAATTGTCCCATGAGAATCTGATGATGGTTGAGGCAGTCGCTGATGTTGCGGGAAACAGAGCGTGGTTGGCGCAGACTCGGCCAAGGTCGGCCAGGGCAACGCATTCAAGCTCAAGTGGATCAAGAAGGACGGTGATGTTCTCGTGTCGCTGGTCGACTCGCCCAAGGACACAACCCGCGACATGCTCGCCGGCGTCCAGAGCAGCAAGAGTCTGTCGGACAACAAGCTTCTCGCCGACTTGAAGAAGCGCAAGTTGGTCACCGTCACAAAGGTCATCAGCTATGTTGCATCCAAGGGTCCCAAGTACGCAAAGGAGATGCCCGTTGAGCACACCGACCTCACACCCGAAATGCTCGAGTCTGGCGAGTGGAAGACTGCCAACTTCAAGCCCTACAACTTCGCCGCTCTAGGTGCCCAGCAGCGTGCTGGTGCTTTGCATCCTCTGATGAAGGTGCGCGAGGAGTTCCGCAAGATCTTCTTCCACCAGGGCTTCATTGAGATGCCCACTGGCAGGTGAGAATCCCTGAGACTCCTCCTTCTTTACGACCCCGACTAACAAGTTCCCTCCCAGATTCGTCGACACTGGCTTCTGGAACTTCGACGCCCTCTTCGTTCCTCAGCAACATCCCGCTCGCGATCTCCAAGACACCTTCTACGTCTCAGACCCCGTGTCCGCCGACTTCCCTCGTGCCGACCCCGCGGCAGACGCAGCAATGGACGCCATGGAAGCCGATGCCAAACTCTACGACCCCCGCCTCGCCTCCACCGAACAGCCCAAGCAGGACTACCAAAAATACTACGACAACGTGCGCAAAGTACACCAAGACGGTGCCTTCGGCTCAATCGGCTACCGCTACCCGTACAACGACGCCGAAACCACAAAACTCGTCCTCCGCACACACACAACCGCTGTCTCCACCTACGTTCTGCACAGACTTGCCGCCAACCCTCGTCCTTGCCGCTACTTCTCCATCGACCGTGTCTTCAGAAACGAAACCGTCGACGCAACCCATCTTGCCGAGTTCCACCAAGTTGAAGGTGTTATTGCCGATTACGACCTCACCCTCGGCGGCCTCATGGCTTTCCTCGAAGGCTTCTTCGCCAAACTCGGCATCTCCAACCTCCGCTTCAAGCCCGCTTACAACCCCTACACCGAGCCCTCTATGGAAGTCTTTGGCTACCACAAGGGTCTCGGAAAGTGGGTCGAGATCGGAAACTCAGGCATGTTCAGACCTGAAATGTTGGAGGCCATGGGTCTGCCCAAGGATTTGAGAGTGTACGGTTTCGGTTTGTCATTGGAGCGGCCGACGATGATCAAGTATGCTGTGAGCAACATTCGTGATTTGCTTGGTCACAAGGTGGATTTGAACTTCATTGAAAGCAATGCTGCTGTTAGACTTGATAAGGATTAGAATGGAGATGGAGGAAGAATGATGATTGTTCAAAATGTTCAAGGCGTATACCAAAGAAATGCTAAAAGATATTCACACATGGTCTGGGAATGAACAGCTAGCATTCAGATGCGAAATGATTCATCAAACACTGTTTGAAGACTGAAGTAGAGATCCTCCAAGTGCTCTGTTGCCTTTTTTTCCAACTGCGTATGCTTCGGCAGAATCGGCTTCCTTACTTGGCAGTGTTCTAGAGCTCACGTTATCTTTTGCCAAAACGTCCACCAATCAAATTTGGCTCCAAGAAGCATCGGGTGAGTGTGGGCGAGAAGATGGTATGAGACAAAATGTGGAGGAAGTCCGGGGCAGATTGCGGGGTTGGGTTAGGTTTGACCTCGCACACCCACATACCTCATCTCCCCCTTCCCGTCATGTGGAGAAGTTTTGGATGGGAGTGTTTGGAGAGGGCAATGATTTTTGAATTGATGTGCATATATAAGAGGCATAGTTTCCTCACCTCGAGCAGGATGTCACGAACCCATTACCTCTGGACCATTGTCAAACCATGCTTCCTCCACTCTTGACCTCTCTTGCTGCCTTGAGCACTTTGCTCGGTCAGTCCGTTGCTTTACCGCCAGGTGCCCCTAGTACGAAATACATCGACTGGAGAAACTTCAAAGCGAATGGCGTCAATCTCGGTGGCTGGCTCGTCCAAGAGTCCTTCATCGACACCGCATGGTGGAATGCAAACTCCGGCGGCGCAACAGATGAATGGGGCCTCTGCGCAAACCTAGGCTCCAGATGCGGTCCCGTATTAGAAAAACGCTATGCCTCGTGGATCACTTGCGCCGACATTGACAAGTTGGCCTCTGCAAATATCAATGTCTTGCGTATCCCTACCACCTACGCTGCATGGATACGCCTACCAGGAAGCCAACTGTATTCTGGCAACCAGCAGAAATATCTCAGGGATATTGCGACTTATGCGATCAAGAAATACAATATGCATATTATTGTCGACATCCATTCTCTGCCTGGTGGTGTCAATGGCCAAGGTATCGGAGAAGCAGATGGTCATTATGGCTGGTTTCACAACCAGACTGCCTTGACGTACTCCTACAAAGCCGTCGATGCTGTCATCAACTTCGTCCAAACCTCTGGCTTCCCTTCCCATTTCACCATCGCACCTATCAATGAACCAGTCGACAACCACGACTTTTCCGCCTTTGGATCCCCTTTTGCTCTTTCCGACAGCGGAGCCGCTTGGTTGACCAATTTCACTCACGGTGTGTTGGACAGAGTTGGAAAAGTCAACAAGCAGATTCCCGTCATGCTTCAAGATGGCTTCAAAGGCGAAAAATACTTTTCGCAATTCTTCGACAAGAAGGAGAATTTGGTTTTCGATATCCACAGCTACTATTTCGCCGGTAGAGGTGTTTCTTCAGCCAACGTTACGGCTTTTGAATGTACAGATGCCAAAGATGCAGCTGGTGATGGCAGATTCCCTATTTTTGTTGGCGAGTGGTCGATTGTAAGTTTTCCTGCACCGCCCTTTGGTTTGTCTTTTTTATCGGTGGTATACTCACACGGAACAGGAAGCGCAATACAACAATACCTTTTCAGCCAGACAGAAGTTACTTGCTTATGGGTTAACTGCTTTCAGCAAGCATACTTCTGGCAGTGCCTATTGGACCGCCAAGGTTGCGGGACCTAATGATAACAAAGTCGATGGTCAAGGTACACGTAGCGATTACTGGAGCTATGAGAAGTTTATCGACCTTGGCTTCACGAAGAATTTGAAGGTTTATGCAGGGTACTGTAATTGAGGGATGGTCATGTGAAGGAGAGAAGGTCGAGAGAAGCCTGGAGAGGGAGACATGCTTCCAATGAGCCGAGGATCAAGCGAAACTCACATTGCCAGACTTCTTTGAAGACATGAATGACAGACCTGCATCTACAATAATTTTCCCCCATCAATCTTGCTGATACTGTGACGTGCCCTCATCTTGTGTTGCCTTGTTGCGTAGAGCATCCTGAGGTCGTTGCCCCGAAAAGCAAGTCTTTCGCGTAAGCGCGGGGCTACTGCTCGGTCGCTATACAACAATTCCACTGTCGCCGTGCCTTCTCTGTAAAGCCCCGATGCAGTCTAACCTCGAGAGAAAAGACGGAATCATGGCCCTTAATCCCATTCCTCGCTGTTCTTTCCGAACACGATACTCCCTCTTCCGAAGGATGTCGCCAAGGGTCGCTGCAGCAGGGTATCCCCACCGCCAAGGTCGTGTATAACATTGGCGTACGTAGTAGCATTACGCTCGAGCTGCTAAGCCTCACTGCACCTCCTTCCTGCACAGTAACTCCTCCGCAATCTGTGGAGTGAGGTGGGATCTTGTATGTGGGGTGTGGAGACTTTTGGCAAGGACGGTTGGAGATTGACAAGTTTGTTGCCTTGGCTTCTACGCACCTGACTATTGATATGCAGAGTCAGGGATAGAATAGCGGCAGATGAGGCGGCATGGAAAGATGTTGTGGGTTGGTGAGTACGTATAAGAAGGAATCTCGCTGCTAGAAAAGGTGAGACAATATATCTGGACTGCAGACGTCGGTGACAAGATGTATACACCATCATCCTCATGGAGCAATCTGCTCATCTCAGCTCTCGCACTCTCCCCTGTGACCTCAGCAATCCCACAACTAGCTACTACAACCAGCATACCTTCCCAGAACACCACAAACTCGACTATCCTACCTTACCTCGACCCCTCCCTCTGCATCAACGACCGCCTCGATGACCTACTATCCCGCATGACCCTCGAAGAAAAAGCCGGCCAACTCTTCATCAAGCAAATCCCCGCCGGCATCAACGGCACAATTGACAACACAACCATAATCCCCGACGGCACCAGAAACCTCACCACCGCACCCTTGATAACCGAAAAATTGCTCTCCCACTTCAACGTCAACAATGCTCGCTCAGCCCGTCAGATGGCAGAATGACATAATGCGATTCAAAATCTGGCGATGCAGACGAGATTGAAAATTCCGGTTACTATTGCTTCTGATCCCAGACATGCGTTTGCGGATACAGTTGGTTCGTCCATCGCTAGTGGGCAGTTCTCAAAGTTTCCGGAGAGTTTGGGTATTGCTGCGCTGAGAGATCCTGTGTTGGCTGAGCTCTACGCCACCATCATACGTGAAGAATATCTGGCAGTGGGGATCAGGAATGCATTACAGCCGCAAATCGATGTGGTTACCGAACCACGCATGGCCAGGAGTGGGCAAACGTTCGGCGAAGATGCGAATTTGACTGCTTCGATGGTTGTGGCGTTGATCAAAGGGTTTCAAGGTGAGGAGTTGGGATTGAATTCTGTGAGTACGGTTACGAAGCATTTTCCTGGTGCTGGACCGAGTAGGAATGGCAATGATTCGCATTTCGCTACCGGAAAAGATAATACTTACTACGGCGAATTTCTGGACTACCATCTCATTCCCTTCAAAGCGGCAATTGCAGCTGGAGGAAGACAGATCATGCCGTCTTATGCTAGACCCATCGGCACAAAATATCCAGAAGTGGCATTCGGCTTCAACAAACCAGTCATCACGGGCTTACTCAGAGAAGAACTCGGTTTCAAAGGTATAGTGGTAAGCGACTGGGGTCTCATCACCGACCAAGCAATCCTCGGTGTAATCGAACCAGCACGCGCCTGGGGCGTCGAAAACACCACCGAATCCGAAAGAGCGAAAATGGTCCTGGACGCCGGCGTCGATCAATTCGGCGGTGAAATACGTACGGGATTACTCATCGATCTCGTAACCTCCGGCCAAATCCCCGAATCCCGTCTCGACATTTCCGTCCGAAAACTGCTAGAAGAGAAATTCCTCTTGGGATTATTCGACCACAGATTCGTAGACCCAGAAGCCGCGGAAAAAGTAGTGGGGAATGCCTATTTCGCGAGGATTGGGAATGAGACACAGAGACGCGCATACACATTACTCACCAATCAAATAAACACCCTCCCCCTCCGCCCTACCGATGGCGTGAAATTCTACGCCAGAGGTTTCAACTCTTCATATCTGGAAGCCCGCGGATTACAAACCGTAGACCAACCCTACAAAGCGGATTTCTGCTTCCTCCGCCTCAGCACCCCTTACGAAGCCCGCGGCTCGCCATTCCGCCAACGCTACCACGAAGGACGTCTAGATTTCAACACTTCGCAAAAAGCTTCCCACTCTGAACTTTTCAACTCCTGTCCTACTATAGTGGATATTCTGCTGGATAGACCAGCGGTGATTCCGGAAATTGCGCAAGAGGCGGCGGCGCTGTTTGGGCATTATGGGGCTAGTGTTGATGCGTTTTTGGATGTCGTGTTTAATGTTGATGGGTGGAAGCCGGAGGGCAGATTGCCGTTTGACATGCCGAGGAGTATGGAGGCGGTGGAGGGGCAGGTTGCTGATGTGCCGTTTGATACTGAGGATCCTTTGTTTAGGTTTGGACATGGGTTGAGTTATAACAGGACGGCTTTGTGTGGATAGGTTGACAGGTAAATAGTTGTATATATATATGTTTGAGGATACCCGACTGCAGATTGAGCTTGAATGAATGATGAGTATGTCGGGCGGATGCTGAAAGTAGTTGACAAAGCGACTTCGCGGTGTGCTGTTCGAGAACCGCGGTAAATTGATCCAGACCAAAATCATAAAGTCGTGACGGCACGTCCAAGCACGCAAGTAGAAGCAATACACCTCGCTTTACACATCATGAATCCTTCCATCTTCTCAGCTCTCACATCTACTCCACACTCCACAACATCCATCGCAGCACCCGCCAAAGCAACAAGCTCACGCATCAGCGCCACATCACCATCAGCTCTGACACCATTGATCCATCGCACAGTCTCTCGAACATGTGCTTCAGCTTCAGATATTCCAGTAAAAGCGGGTGATGACGATGCCTGCTTTGGTGCTCGTGCTGCGGCAAATGCTAGTCGTGTGGAGCACTGGACGCGAAGGTTGGCAAAAGATGGTTGGTCTTCAGCTGCGCCGAGGGCGAGGAGTTCGGTGCGTAGATCGTGGTGGGCAGATGGTAAAACGCTCCAAGCAGTGTATAACCAACGAGCGATGTCATCGAGCCTGTCATTCGATGATTTCATTGGAATAATTACTACGTCTTGTTGGTCTGCTGCATTCTCTGCGACAGTGACAGGGGCAGAGGCTTCTTGTAACAAGGGCCCGAAAGTAGGTGATCGAAACAAGCAGATCTGCTTTTCTAGACGAGCATCTTTCTCTGAGAGTGACCCAAGACTAGCAGCACGTTTGAACCTGCCATGTCTGACAGGGGATTCAACACTAGGTGATCGATAGTCCATGATTCGTCGCATGCGTATCCAGAACGGCGTCTCTGGCACACCTTCGACATCACTATCCTTGTATATGGATACGGAGGCGACACTTGCATCACTAAAAGGCACTTCCACATGTGGCTTGTTCAGATCCAATGATGGAATAGTGTCGGAAGTATATGGCGGAGGTGGAATATCTTGTCGGGGTGGCTCTGCATACGAGTCAGACTTCTTGACGTCCAGTTTGATGGCATCGACAGGCTCAAGACCCAAGCCTTGATTGAGCCAGAGATTGAAGCCGCCTCCACGACCATCGTACATGCTTTCAAGTAATATGCGAGGTGTGTTGTACTGGGAGGCGGAAGCAAAAACCTTCCTCAGCTCTAGTTGTGCAAAGGTGTCGAATCTGAAGTATGTATCGAATGTCGAGGTCTCTGACAAGGACTTCAGTCGCGCCATCAACTCCTTCGGGGTGCCTTTGACAGGCTTCTGTCGTTTCGCTTGCGGCATGACAACATTGCAAGGCTTAGACAACTTGAACGGAACGTGGAACAGGTTGCAGTCGGCAAGACCGGCACTCTCTAGATCAAGTCGTCCATCGGCTTGCACGGGAGCAAAACTCAAATCAAGCCTTGAGATATCAAAGTCGCATGGGATGATCATGAACATGTCGCGAGGATGTCTTGAAGCGCGTATCGATACCGGAAGATGTAAAGCTATCAACAGCTCGTTGGTTTCAGGTCGCCAACCAATATGGATGGTCAATTTCGACGTCGAATTTACAGGCGACAGTTGTCCAAGACTTGATGGTCCCTCCTCTTTATGGTTCCAAGAGACAAAACACGGCTTTTCGACAACCCATTTCCATGGGGGATCACTCGAGACGAGACCGTACTCATTCATGGCTGCGGAGTCGTGCGGTTATAAGACCTAAAGTGTCATACACACGACGAGTGCAGAAGTCAGTCACTCGAAAAGAATACGATACCTGACTGCCCCTTCTGGCAGTGAAACACGGCGAGAAGGCACCCGCCCACCCAGGCTTTTGAATTCGTGTAAAAAGCAGCCTTGACTTTGCGTAGAAGAGGAAGCGGGCATTCGATGTCAAAAGCAGACGTGAACCAGACACGCGTCGGGCAGGTCGAGGTACGAAGAAACAAGTCGTCGCGGTCGCGCGCGTCGGCCTGTAGAAGCGGGCACGCGTGACGGCTCAGGGCAGGTACTTGGCACGAACGACAAGCACACGAGAGGGTCAGTCCAGCCTGTTTCGACAAGGTGATGCGCGTGTGATGGCAACTCGTGAGTTGACAGCGATAATGGTGATGGAGGATGTTGATGTTGGCAGGCAACAGCGGGACCAAGAGGACCGAAGTTCAAAAAGGCTTGGCGTCCGAGCTCCGCATCATCTTCGGCTTTCCCGCTTGACATCCCGAACGGCCAATTCGACCTGACACACTCTAAACACTCTCTCTTGACACGAACAACATCCATCACAACTCTTGAGACTCACGTCAGAAGCTCGGTCGAGTCGCAAGATAATTGATAATTGATAATTGTACATATCACGCGCACTTGCTACGAAGACAAGGTTTTGGTGAGAGGTTTTATACCACTAAAAACATCGCACCAGCTACCAGGACCATGACGCTCCACACACTATTACCCTGAAGTATGCTTGCACCGCCCTCAGCATCCCCAGTCCCAGTGCCATTATCGAGGGTTCTACCGCTGAAATTGTCCGAGTCTATAATCTTCATGCAAGCCAACCGTATATCAACACTATCGTCGAGCGGAGCCCCAGTCTGGTTTTCGGTTGCTTGGAATACCGTGATCAAAGGATTGTATCCCAACCAAGGCACTGTGTCGTCCAAATAAGCAACGTGGTCATATTCGAATATTTTCGTCAAATCGTTGGTCTTAGGCAGTGTAGGCCAGCAGTTGCTGCTTCCATTTCCTTGCTCCACGATGGATTGTCGGGCCGAAGATCCTGTCAGTGCGACTGCTTCAATGCGCTGACCACGAATGTAGCAGCTTAGTGGTAGATTAGCCCGAAGGCCCTCTCCAATGTTGGCACAGAAGCTATACGTGTCCGCACCAGCGTTGAATCGAGCCAGCTCATCGACTCTCCCAGTCAGATCGTCAATACAGTTCTCGCCCAAAGCTCCTGCGCAGGAAGCTTCATTCGCATACTGCGGTGCTCCTTTTGAATAGAATTGATATGCGCCTCTATCAGGTGAGACGATGGAGGTTGCACATCCCCGGTGGGTCAAAGTGGAAGACGTCAAGTTTAACGATGGAGGAGTGCCCAGATAAAATGATCTGGTGACGGTGCGGTTGTATGTCGTGATGGTTGATTGCAGGCCAGAGTCTCCAATGGTCCAGGTTAGGTTATCCTCAGACAGTGGGGTTTGATAAGAGAAAAGACCAACCAGTGTCATGTCCGTCGATTCGACCTGACATGTTGGAGAATCGCTGTTCTCGTACCGGGTGGGGCAATCTACCGCAGCGCAACCAACTAGTTCTTGAGCATTTGTGCGATTGATACGTCCGAGTAAGACAAATAAGAAGGATACCGTGAAGGTAACGAACAAGGAAGTCATGATGGATGAAGGTCGTATCGTCCACTCTGGAGTTGGAGGTACTCAAAGTCCTTATATCCTGGATATCACCACTCGGAAATAGCAACGTTTGAGCACCTGTGGAGGCTCTGACGTCCGAGTTGGTCCTCAGGCTGCCGATGGCCTTGGCGCCTTGGTCTTCCCTCGGAGCATCACCACAGATTTGATTCTACGATCAAGCGTCTGATCAAACCTGTCTCGTGAAACGGCTCAATTCAATGTGCTTCGACCAATCCGAAAAGTAGGACTGACTCGCATTGATCAAGCTACCACATTCTGCTGCAATCTAAATGCGGCTGGTGGCAGGACTCTGATAGAGTCTTCTCAACTCTCCAATCCAAGATCATCCGTCACAGCTATAATAGCATCTTTCAGCAGATCAACAATCTCAATCAGCTCGGCCTCAGTAACCGTATAAGGAGGCGAGACGATGACAAAGTCAAGATAAACCGCGCCCGTCTGACCCAGATTTCCAAGAATCGATAGCCCCATATCAAGTGCTTTATTGACGATTTTAGTACCGAGCTGCATCTCAGAGGGGGGCGGGGTACGGTTCTGCTCGTCTAGTATGAATTCCACCGACCAGAAAAGACCGCGGCCTCGGACGTCTCCTACGAAAGGAAGTGGAAGGATCACGTTGTGGAGAAGATCGCTGAGAACGCGACCCATGGCCTTGACGTTCTCGAGGATGTTTTCTTCCCGCATGATACGCTGGACAGCCAGGGCGGAAGCACAAGCTGCTGGATGTGCCTGGACAACATGTCAGCATTTTATGCACATAGGTTCTGGTTGGTCAGGGCCATGGTTCACAGACCTGGAACGTATGACCATGTGCCAACCCGCCTGATCCTTTCACAAGTGCATCGAAGATCTTCTCGTGGACCAACACTGCCGACAGTGGCAGAAAACCAGCTCCGAGGGCTTTACCGATGGTTTGAAGGTCTGGGCCGCGGATACCTTCTTGCTCCCACGCATGCAAGGTGCCGGTCTTTCCCATGCCACACATAATCTGTGATTGTGTCAGAATTCTCAGTTCACCATTCTGTTGACTTTGACATACCTCGTCCAAGATCAAGAGGATATCATAGCGATCGCAGATATCTCGAACAGCTTTGAAATAGCCCTCAACAGCAGGAGCGCATCCTAATGTTGTACCACTCACGGTCTCAGCAACAAATGCTGCAACATTTTGAGGCCCAAGCCTTGTAATCTCATCCTCTATCTCGTCTACAGATCTTTTCAGATACTGCGCGTCGGTTTCGCCATGGTGTTTGAAGCGATATGGCATATTCGGCTCAACGAAGGAGACATTTGAGGACAGCCAATCCGCATACAATTGTCTCCTCGAATCATGACCGGAGATACTCAAAGCACCGAGAGTATTTCCATGATAACTCTGTTTTCTGGCAATGAAGTGCCTTTTCTGAGGCTGGCCCACTTCATGCCAATATTGCGTTGCAAGTTTAATAGCCGCATCCGTAGCTTCACTTCCCGAATTGACGAAGATGGCTTTGGATAAACCTCCAGGACGGTGGCCGACTAATTCTGTAGCTAGTTCCTCACCAGCCTGTGAAGTAAAGCGAGAGCCCGAGTAAACATACGCGACTTTGTTGATTTGCTCTGCTACGATTTGAGCTATGTCGGGTCTGGAGTGACCGAGACAAGAGACTGCTGGACCTGAAGAGGCGTCGAGGATACGGCGACCAGTGTTTGTGATGAGAGCGATTCCTTGACCCGATTCAATGGTTTCTGGCTCGTAGGCGAATGTGCGGTGGAAGAGTGACGATTGTGCTACGAAAGGGTGACAAGCCATGGCGACCGTAGAGGTAGTGGACACGCTTCCGAGATATTATGAATGTGACTATCGTAGTTCTGTTCTATGACATGTACAACTGAATGCCAGAGATTCCTTATCTTCGAAGTTGATAGCGACTGCTTCCGTATCTAACCCTGAACCGGGTCAAGTACGTCATCTGATAACTGAGGGGAAGAACTTATCTCGCATCCTTGAGCTTTCGAGAGTTGAGCAGCTATTTCGAGCCATAGCTTATGGTCATTAGTTTCCATCTCCACGATTCGATTTCCGAAGAAAGCCTGCAGAAGAGACTTGAGTTTGCTTGGGATGTGATTGTTCGGATCCTCTCAACCAGCATTGTCCGCGAGACCTTCGATAGGGACTGCGATCACAAGGCTCATGTACTCGCAAGTCAATTGCATTTCTCATGCTGATCCTCGATCCTACAGCGAGACTTCAATCAGTACACGACGGTCATTAAAAGAGTTCGGTTGGAGGTCATGACCAATGTTCGGCAGCTCGGACGCCTCGGGACTTTGGATTTCGCAACATTCGCTCTAGCGTGCAACATGTGTTGTGCGAGACCCCGAGAGCCTGCGAGTACGTTGTGGTATAGTTGTGGACCAAAAGCAAACGCTCAACGCCAACTAATGCATAAACCCCTCATCCTCTACTCCAAGAAACTCCTCTACCCAAAGAATTCATCAACAAGATAACCAAATCACATGACAACACACCTCTTCCCCTGCTCCTGATGATGCAAAAGATCCTCCCTAACACCTCTCCCAATCGTCGGAAGAACCTCCCCCCCAATCCTATCTTCCAATTGCTTTTTCTTGGCAAACCATGCTTTCCTCCCCGTTCCAACACTTTTACTGCGTCTTAAATTCGGCGAGTCGTCTTCTCCATTGGTGCTGCTTCCTCTACCGGTTCTGGTGGAATGTGAAGTGTGAAGGGCGCGGGTGTTGGATACGGGACGGGAAGAAGGGTCAATGGCGGATTTGGAGCGATGGGCGAGGGAAGGGCGGTCATCGATGGAGGTGGGAGCGGCGGGTGGGAACCAGGCTGTTACTTGATACCCTACATTACCCGCAGAGGTAGCGGGACGAGGGGGTATAGTGCCAGTGCTGGAGGAAGCACTGATCGCTGATACCGCTCCAGTAGAAGTTCGCTCGGAAGTATTGGTGCTTGTAGGCATTAGGTTGTTTGCTGCTGCGTAGTTGACTGCTTGCATGGCGTTTACATGCGGCGGACGGTGTCGGATATGATTTGTAGGTTCGTCATGGGCTTGTGGGTCAGATGCTGTTGTGCGAGGTCGATCTTCGACAAATCGTTCTTGAGGAATTAGAAGTGAGTGTCGGAAGTCTTGTAGACCTAGTCCTTGCATCATCTGAGGAGCACGCATGTGTTCGGGACTTGTAGGCACCGTTCGATTTCCTTGCGACATTTCTGGTGAGAAGAAACTCAATGTTCCACCACTTTCCCAGCTAGGTTGAGAGCGAAGCGTTGAGGGGACATGTGGTGTTGATAGCGCATTTGTATTGACCGTCTCCCAAGACGATTGAGTACGTAATGTCCTAAGTGTTCCAGATCGCGCAGTAAGTGGACTAGGGTTGTAATCACTCCTCGTGGCAGATTGTGCGAGAGAGCTGATTGGACTGATGTTCTGGTTATAAGAGTTCATATGGGGAGGAACTGCAGGTGGAGACAAAGTTGAGGCTGGCGATGGGAATCGATGATCCTGAAAAGTCGGTGGCGCTGTGGCAATCGCAGAAGGAGGGGTACTGGTCTGCTGCACGAAGCGTCCATGGCTTGGTATATCCAGTCCTGCAAGAGCACGGTACTTTCCAGGTAGCGGTTGATTCGGAAGCTCGGTATATGCAGGTAGCGGGAGATCTCCAGGATGATCAGCTTCCGCTTCTTGCTCCTCGAGGGTTTGGAATCGATGTGCATTGGCGGCTGTGGTTGCACGTTCGATCGACATGTATGATCGAGGCGCACCTTGCGTGTATGGTTGCTCAAGCGACTCCGCGGCCAACTCGCTTGACTCCAGCAAGTCAGGTAGAGATCGAGTAGCATCAGCCGGCAGTGATATGACGGAGGAGTTTACTCGTCGGTTTCTCCACGGCGACGTATGTACTGCCAGTTGCTGCATCGACCCAGCTGGACTGCCGTTCCTATATGGAGAGCTCTCTTGGCGTCTTGACACGGTCGTTGCGGCTCTTCCGAGTGAAGGCGTCTTCTTTCCAAGCGTATTGCTTCGCGTTGAAGTCACTGTCCGCCTTCGCACCAATGCAATCTCATCAGCAACATCCATCTTCTCTTCCTCAAGCGTCACAGGCGGAGCTTTGCCGACATGAAGAACAAATGTCTGCCCAGGTTGGCCAGCGAATTGTGGGTCAAAATCGAAAAGAATGATTCGACCACCTTCGACATCTTGTACGCTCAACTCTGCTTGGTCGGCATCAAGAAGGGAACCTGGACTGGTCACAACCAATCTTCCTCTGATCTGATGAGGTGAGTGGGCAGAAGCTGGCAAGTTTAGACGTGAATGGACCCAGCGAAGGTCCGTAAAAGGGCACCCATACTCTTCGTCTAGTTCATGGTCGATGCTGTGTGCTTCGACTTTTGTCGTGCCGTCCTCGGCATCGTTGGGTACTATGTAGAGACGGACTGTGCGGTCATTCACAATCATGGCCACAATTTTTCCATGTTCATCAATGGAAGGACAGTGATGTATTGCGGCGCCTAGTCCTCCACATGTCGATAGCGGAGGAGAGATTGCAACAGGAAAGTCGACCTGACTGTAAAGCATGTCTTGGGTATGTAGCAACCCAAAGGTGTCCTCGAGTCCGTTCCAAGCAAACAGTGTATCGTTAGCCATGGATCCATCTTCACGCATAAAGGTGGCATGACTACTGTTCTTAATATTCTGCGGTTCCAACATTCCAGTACACCAAGCTTCCTGAAGCTCTTGATGGGAAGGTTCACCAGAAGAGGTCGATGGAAAAATTGGTACCGAGACAACAAGCGTAGACGAAGTGAAGATGCGAGTCGTGGTCCCGAGTAAGGTTGAGTCATCTTGGGAAAAGACCAGCTTGTCCATCTTGGGAGCTCTCACAGCACGACGGTCGGTGATGAGCGCGTTTGGAGCCAATGAAAAAATCTCGACTCCCCCTTCGTATGCAGCAGCGAGAAGACCACCGGTAGAAGACAAAGCGATGGTAGAAGTCGGCAAGTCTGTCCTGACAGTCCTCACACGACGGGCATTGTTGTGCGACAAGTCATAGACGTTGACAGTATGCTCGTCGACCAGCACAGCAAGCACATTCGCCTCGTCGCAAATCTCGACAGCCAAAGGACGCCTGCGTAAAGCATATTCATGCGACACGTTCACAGGCAAGGCAGCAGTCTGGAAGACGAACAGTCTGGCCGAATTGTATGCAGCAATTCTTTTTCCAGCAGGGGACAGCGAAAAGGCCAAGGCTTCACCCTGAGGAGAGGCAGCCGACGCTGTGGCTGTATTTGAGACAATCTTGACAACGTGTATCCGGGGCTTATTAGGCTCATCCTCGTGAATGGACTGCCAGCTATACCGCACTCTTTCCTTCTTACTGGGCACGAATGTCGTGGGAGTCTGAGGTTGCGAGGAGCGGACTGAGGTGTGTCTTGACGGAGGAGTCGTTGGCGGATCATTCTTGAAGGTCGAATGCGAAACGTGAGAGTCTGCTGGGTCGTCGTCGCAATCAGGAGCTGGAGAGATCATGCCGGAGCTTCTGACGCTGGCATTGTCTCCTCGGCGGCTAATGCTGTCGTCGGGTCGTATACTATCGGCATCATAAGAGTATGCATCGTTGTAGGCCATTCTCTGCACATGTCGTAAATGCTGTCTTGTCTCAGCTTGTCATGGTAGAGAGCAAGAGGAGAGATGTTTCTTTCTCCTGGCAGCCTTCAGCAGATGCAGCCACTCGATCGACCGAATTATCCAAGATCCAAGAAACCGACTTGTCAACAATATGCACGCTAAGCTGCACGGAATACGACAGCAGCGGAGAGGGAATGTTCAAATCATCGGAAACACTTGCCAGCAATAAAGGAGAAACATGGCCGAGAGTCTAATCGCCCATGTCATGCCCAGAACTCCGCACCCGCCGCCGGCACGCCCCGTCTGCCGAGACGAATCATCGCCGTTGTCGATCCCTGCCCTAATCGTTGATCAGTATTCCCGGCCGTGCATCCTTCTCTGCTCCATCATATACTCTACCAGTTGTCGAGCACGCGAAGTCGGGCTTCTCTGCTTTCCATTGCTTCTTCGACACGATTCAGTCAAGTCTACCAGCATGCTCGTCTCAGAGATGATGGTGTCTCAATCTCAGCCTTGCCTCGCCGAACTCCGCAATGTCACACTCCGCATGCACCACCTGAAACACCCATCTCACCTCTAGCCTTCCTTGATGCTTTCTAGAAGGAATGGACTTGTTCGCTGCGACCGATCTTGTGGAAATGACATGCACGTCCATGTATAAGCAGCAGACGTCACTGTTGATGTACTGCATCGAGAGATAGGATAAGCGTCTGCATGCATTAACTACTGCTAGGCGTCTTGAGTCCCCCAATCAAGCTTCTGAGACAGCGCTCACATCACCATCCCTCTGGCTTTTTGGCCGTCGCGACACCGAATCGCTGTCCCAGAATGACCCACTCCGCCACGACGATGGCATATCTCATAGCCATGGGATCGCCAGTCTTACCAAGCGCCTTGGGCAGCTTGCTACGGCAAATGCGACCCTCAAGTCACAATCGCCAACAATGCAGATGGTCGCGTTCGTAATCTGATCACAGACTCCTGGCATCCTCTCCACTCAGCGCAATATGTCTGGTCAAAAGGACATCTAGCCAACATCTTCCTGACATGTCTAGGAGATCGCACAGAGATGGCGCACAGCATTGAAGCACGTACTCCTTTCCTTGATCATAAGCTGACAGGGTACGTCAATCATCTGCCGCCATCAGCCAAGCTGCGCTGGGAGCCTGAAGCAAAGACCTTCACAGAGAAGTGGGTACTTCGAGAAGCCTCCAAACCCTTCATCACCAAGGAATTGTATGAACGCAAGAAGCACCCCTACTCTGCACCGACAACCTGGCCCGAGGGGGGTCCACTGAACAAGCTTCTGGATAAGCTTATCAGTGAAGAGAACATCAAGCAGCTGGGCTTTGTTGACTGGGAGAGATGCAAGGGATTGACAGCCAAGGCGTTTGGTAAGACTGGCGATCCCATGGCTATGAGATATGCCATCGTCGTGGCGGAGTGGGTCATTCTGGGACAGCGATTCGGTGTCGCGACGGCCAAAAAGCCAGAG
>Ga0181467_100099_pt1 | contig 37165 bp, 32 predicted proteins | sample InSIn5gowninarea_2_FD_119079 | JGI IMG/M metagenome (GOLD analysis project Ga0181467, IMG submission 119079) | Clean room microbial communities from NASA Spacecraft Assembly Facility at Jet Propulsion Laboratory, Pasadena, California, USA -... ... | reverse complement strand
CAAAAGGCATAATCTTGTACCTTGCTTGGTGATTTATTGTAGATTAATCTGGAAGCGCCTCAAGCATTTGCCGTGTCAAATGATTGTGAAAGGTCCAAACAAAACAAGCACGCATGTTTATGACGTAGATTGCTTCTGCTACCCTTGAAATTACTTGAGGAATACTTCGCCAGTCGCATAGTTGTAGCTTGCAAGCCACAGCTGATTAGTGGGCGGCTATTATCATGGTGTATTGACAGTATCACTTGATCAAGTGTGGTATGTGATGGTGTCTGCGCGTGACTTGCACGTGTACCCCTCCCTTTCAGCACAGCAAACAACTGTCCAACGCTTTTACTCGATCGCAGTTTGGACCTTTTGTGACTCTTCGGTGCGCTTTCTTAGTCAAGCTTTGCGATTACAGGTGACGGGCGTGCAACCCTCCTTGCTTATAGTCACCTGAGAGAGGATTTTCTTCTGCGGACAACACAAGTTATCACGCGTTAACCTGGCCTTCCAATATAGCGCTACCAATCGCAGCTACCGAAAACAAGTCCCCCTTGAACAGATTACGGTCGGAGATCAGGGTTGAAAAACATGGTCAATTTCAACATGGAAGGATTTCGTGGAGGACTCCGTGGACGAACGTCGGGAGGAGGATGGCAGTATAGCAACATTGTGAACCTTGTGTGTCGATTCTTCCTCATCCTTTTTGCCTGTGTGGTGATTGGGTACTATGCATCTGACCTGCGAGCTGCGCATAAAGAAGCGAAATATGCCGACTCAAAATGGGTGCGTCTTTAGAAAACTTGTGTCTTCGCAAGAGTGCTGACAATGATCAGGTTTACGCAGTTGTCGTGAGCTCCATGGCAGCCATTACGGCGCTCATCTTCATGGTTATATCCATCTTTGTGCAGTACAGGGCATGTGCTATACTCTTCCCATGGGAATGGATCTTGTTTATCCTTTGGGCTGCTCTCGTTGGGATCTTCGGCAAAATGTACCTCCACGAGAACCCCGAGATGGATTCAGGCGTGAAAGCAATGCGCACCGCAGCCATCTTCGATATGTATGTTTCATTCCCGTCGTACGTGTGACACAGCTAACACGAACTCAGTATTAACATGATCCTCTGGTTCATTGCAGCTGTCGTTGACACGTGCATATTCTTTATGGCTCCTCGAAAATCACTGCATACTGGACGAGCAATTGATAAATAGAGCGAAACTGCACGGATGCTGAAGACAATGCGGTTCGAACTGCGAAGAGTCTAACGAGCGAGGCAGAGGATGTGTTCATCATATTCACGATACCCATTTGATTTCAGCAGGGCGTCCAGATGTTGCGGTGCGTGGTGTCCTTCTTTGGCGGGTTTACCATGGCATGACTATTAGCATACTATAAGAATGAATGGGTTTCCAAGAGCTTGCATATTCCAGCCCTACGATGAAGCTTGTCGGATGACACCTGTGCGAATCACACCATGCCTGTGGACGAGTGCTGGCAAATGCTGGTCTGTTGGTCGGTTTGACTAGGTCAATTGCTGAGATTTCTGCCCTGAGTATTACGGACTGTAGCTAATGCTCTGGAACGCTAGGAGTCTTCCGAATGTCTCTGATCCATAAGCTCATAAAAGCCACGACTTGGACCACGATATACAGCTGCTATCACGACCCATTATGGAGCTTCGAAAAGGATCTACGTCACGGCCTAGATGCAACTCCGGCTCTCGTAGCTTGTTACTGGCTGTGAATACTAGTGGAGGCTCTCCGAGCTGCATGTAATAACCAATAGGATATTTCATTGTTTTCAGCTGGTCTGTTTATTGGTTGGATTTTATGCCCATCACTCGTCGTGAGGGCCATTGTTCAGCATTGGCAGTCTACCCACTACTCTCTCTTTTGTTGAGCCTCATCGTTTGCAAGGCCGGACGGAGTGGTTTTGTGTCAGTTGCTGTTTTTACATGCTTGTCTGAAGCGAGTGTCCTGTAGCCCCGATCCTTGCATCCGTCGTTCCTCTGCGGTTTTAACAGATATATATGCACTGAAGCATCACTAAGGAAATTTACTAGAGGAATAGGGAATCACGATCTCAAACCAGCGATCAATATGGCTAAACATCAGCTTCTCAGAGCAGCAACCCGAGTCCTTGCTCGACCCTCTGTCACCCCTCATATAGTTCGAGCACCACTTCCCACAGCGCAGAGACATGTTTCCTCTTCACAGGCCCGGAAAAACAAGAACGATCCTTTCCACGAGTCGAGTTCAGCAACATTGGGCAAGCCAGGTGCCGAGCATGAAGGTAGTTCTGCAAGGACAAATAACAATATAGTCTTCGAATATGCCGAGTCAACAAAGGAGTTGCCCACTGAACCGTCAGTACAAGGAAGAGGTGGTCCGCATTTGAAGAGAACATTGGCACAGTTCTCGCTTGAAGGACGTGTAGCCATTGTCACTGGAGGAGCGAGAGGTTTGGGTCTAGTCATGGCGCAGGCTCTTGTTGCTTCCGGTGCAAATGTTGCTATCGTTGACTTGAACGGTATGCGCTGCTCCTCTGGAAGTGCCTCTCAGTACTGAACCGAATCTACAGGAGAAGAAGCCGAGACTTCCGCCAAAACCCTCGTGGACCAATTCAAGAAAGAGAACTCCAACAACGCTTCATCCGCGCAGAAAGATGCCACCCTTCATACCCCCAAAGTCTCCGCACACCGCTGCGATGTCTCAAATCCCGATTCTGTAGAATCAACAATTAAATCGATCGTTGGTGAGCACGGTAAGATCGACCATCTCGTCACGTCCGCTGGTTTCACCGAAAATTACGATGCCATCTCCTACCCATACGAGCGCATGAAGAAGCTATGGGGTGTGAACGTAGATGGGACATATCTGTTTGCTACCGGTGTTGCTAAGCATTTAATGGAAAGAGAGTGCAAGACGGGGTCGATGGTATTTATTGGAAGCATGTCTGGATCTATTGTAAACGTGCCGCAGCCACAGGCTCCGTACAACATATCTAAAGCTGCGGTGAGGCATATGGCTGCTAGTATGGCAGTCGAATGGGCCCATGCTAACATTAGAGTCAATTGCATAAGTCCAGGGTATATGTTAACCGCACTGTAAGCACTTTCGACGACAAATATTGTGTCATCTTCAAATGCTAACAAAGATTCCAGAACACGCAAGATTCTCGACGACAACCCCGAACTCAACAAGACCTGGACATCATTGATTCCAGTGGGTAAAATGGGTCGACCGGAAGATCTAATGGGACCTGTCACATTCCTACTCAGTGACGCGAGTATGTATGTGACCGGTGCTGATCTCAGAGTTGATGGAGGATATACATGCACATAGAGCAAATAGCAACTAGTTCAAAAGTCACAAGTTTCGATCCCTCCCAACAGTCCGAAGTCCTCAAACATACACGATGCGAAACATCCCTCCCTGCTCGAAGACAACCAGCAAAGCCAATATGTCACGAGTCTTACACAAACCGACACTTTTTAGTAGCAGGTAATTGATGGACTACTACCTAGATTTGTACAGACACACCAATGGCCACTAATCATTCATGGCACTGCCGACACAGTCTATGAATTATGAAGGCAATTGTAAGTCATCCTGCCCTCTTCTCATTCGCCATCATTGGGGGTGGTGCTTGCCTCAGGTCGAGGAGAATGCTGGAGCCAAGCGCTCCTTCCTCCGAAGCACACTGTGGACGTTAAGAACTAACTGTGGCCCCTGCTGCCTGCTGCGGCCTATTCGATCTAAATGAATCTGCTTCTTCGTTTGTGACCTGGCATTGCTGTGTCGACCGGAGCTCGCACAAACCTCCCTGCAGCTCTTGATTGACGATGTTGCCCCCGTCATCAGGCTCGTCTTGTAGAATTGGTACTTCTCACTCTGCTTGGAAATCGCAAAGTGTCGAAGCCGGATACCTTTTAGTGCTTGACAAAGATGGCAAGCCAATGGAAAAGGGTATATCCCCAACAGCTGGCCGTATGAATCCGACGCTGACAGAAACTAGAACGCAAGATAAGCCCAGGCCATGAGATTATTCTTGGACGAGATACTGCAAAATGGCAAGTCATAGAGACTAATGAACCATCTGAAGCTGATGTGAGTTAGTCACTGGTCCTTCGACGATCCATTCATGTCTCAAAAACATCTCAGAGTATACTGCGTCATGTACGAGGATGACGATTCCAATTCAGGGGTGCTCGTCTATGCTGAAGATCTTTCTCGCAACGGGGTGCACTAGAATGGCTCCTTCATGGGCAAGAAGAATAACGCTTTCCTACTTAGCGATGGAGATCGACTTCGCCTGAGCTCCAGGACCAGTTTGTCCTATAGGGCGCCGGTGTTGGATGATCCATCTCATTTCGACCTTGTGCAGGAGAAGGAGATGCAGGTAGACAGAGAGTTCCATTAACAATCTACTCGATGCTGACACGAAGAGCAGACATTCTGTGATAAGTATGTTATCACTGATCGACTGCTTGGCGCTGGCTCCTTCGGCCGAGTGTTTATGGCTATTGAACAGACAGCCCGAGTACAGCTTGCTTGTAAGGTGGTCGATCTGCGGAAAATCGGCATGACATGGCAAGACAAGCCGCTGCCTAAAGAGCCTGCAGCCGCTGACGCCGTCCACCTCCAGGCAGAAATCCAGAAGCTCCGGATGTGGGCAAGTCGAAAGAAACGACGAGTCAAGCTGGAAGACAAATTACATAAGTACTTCAGGGAAATTGGGATCCTAGCATCTATCAGCCACCCCAACATCATATCACTGGACAAAGTGTATATTACAGACGAGACCATCTACCTTTTCCAAGATCTAATCACTGCTGGTGACCTCTTCTCATATATTGAGTCGAAGAATCGCAAGCTCTTGGAGGTAGAGGCGGCAGTCATCATTCGACAAGTCCTTCTCGCTTTGCAATATCTTCATGAGCGGAACATTGCCCACCGAGACCTGAAGCCAGAGAACATTATGCTGACCAGCCTCGCTACTGGAGCAAGAGTTGTACTTACTGACTTTGGCTCAGCAAGACGAGTGCTGCCACTGCAGAGATACAACTCTTTAGTAGGAACGGAACAATATGCTGCACCAGAAATCACAAACGCTCGTTCCAGATTCTTCGTGGGCGGACGGCCGACTGGCCATAGCATTGCGGTGGACATGTGGTCAGTTGGAGCGATATCAGTTCTTTTGCTGACTGGTGCGCTGCCCTTCGAGAATCCAAGGACTGGTTATCACAACCCAAGACTAGCAGCAAGCGGCGACCTGAGTGGTCTGGAAGAATCCAGAAAATTTCGGGCGTTAAGTGAAAGGCCAAAGAATTTCATACGAAGATTGCTCATGCTTGAGGAGGATGAGCGAATGACGGCAAGACATGCTCTTGCGCACCCTTGGTTCTCAAACCAATTACACAAAACAGACTTCGAGGAGCTCTATCAGAGAGCAACTAAATATTGGAGACCAAGAGTTGCGAATATACCACTGGTTGAATTTATCGAAGGCAAATCTTCACATGTCCAACGACTCGATTGCTCATTTGCAGTCATTGAGGAGCAGAAGCAAAAGCGAGCACAACCACACAGACTACCCATTGATCCGCCATACAAACCTTTTCCTCGTAAGATGCATGAGAGCATTTTCTGGCCGAAAAGACGCAAGACCAGAGCTATGTCAGAAGAAGTCGAGCGAGCTATTGAAGAATGGACAAAACCTCCATCCAGACCTACAAGTGCAAATACTGAGATGAAGCCGCAGCACTTCCCAGGATTTCAGAGCCCACAATCTCTGTCTATCAACTTGAGCTCAGAACGAGTCCCTAAACAGCCATTAAAGGGACAAACCAGTCGTGTACTAGCGAGCAAGGCGGGACGACAACGCTCATGTGAGAAACTACCCAGAGCTACCCTGAGCAGATCTCCGTCCTTCAGAGGTCCAGCAGCTATAGGCAATGTTCCAAGTATGATGGTTAAGAAGCCAATGCAGACGCCCTTACGTTCTTGTATAGCAGCCTCGAGCACACGTGTGACCATCAAAGAACACGCGCGAGACGATGGAGTATATGGGCTAGCCCGTATGGCCAACACACCACGGAAACTAAGAATGAGATCTCCATCTTTAGCAGGCCACAAAGACCGAAGACCGACCGTCAGATTTCAAGATTCGATCTTCGACCTTGATCGTGACAACCTAAAGACAGGCTTGAAGCAGCACAGAAATGTCGAAGGGACCGACAAGACAGAAGCACCACAAATGCTCGACATGGAACCTATAGTATCACCTCACGGTGAACATCTCAGACTCAGTCAAGACCATTTCGATAGTGCTGCTTTGCGGATGCCAGGATCATGGAATTTCGACTGATCGGTATTATGGGCAAAATGCCAACAGGCGTACAACTGGCTTTCATGATCAGGAACGCGATGAGCTTGATACAATCTGCAGCGAGCCGTACATATTTGCTCAAGGGTGGATGTACATCAAAGATGGAAACGTGCTAAGATAAGCATCATATACAATACTGGGAAGCAGACAAGAAGTACGGTGATAAAAACACTCTTGTTTTCATTATATAGGTAATTTCTCCATCACCATACACAGGGCAAAGAACTTCAGACCAAATCGGATTAATCTAACTTGATTCAACCTCGCTATTGCCATGTAGTTCTTGATCTCCCCTTGCCTCCCTCCGAATCCTATTTCCATCCATCCATCTATCCATTCTTATCCGATCCGACTTCCACTCCATCACTCGAATAAATACCAGCGTTGCATCAGCAAAACTCGTAGCGCCATTCTTGAATGGAAAAAGCTGATACCCCCCTATATCAATTTGAACAACACTCCCCCTATAGAAGTGAAGCTGAGTTAAGCTATAATAAACCGACTTAAGCTGTGCTCAGCTACCTTAGTTAATAGTAATTTTGCAAATGAAGAATCGGAACATCCGGCCCCAGTCGGGCCAAACAAAGGCCAATGAAGTGAAGTAAGTCACATCTGTAGACTGGTGATTACCTACTTACAGTGTAGCAGAAATCAATGGGCAGCAACACTGAGATTCATTGCTGTGCTGGAGAAGTGTCGGCGTGATGTGGTCTGATTTGTCCGTTTTCTAGTGCTTATTGGGAACAGTCTATGTTTTGGTGAATCTTGGACAATCGTCGCCGTTGCCGTTGCTGTCATGGCTTGAAGAGATCTCGCTCGCTCGCTTGAATATTGCCCAAGTGGTCTTATCTGTCTGCCGCTGCTGGCGACTTAGATTGGAATCTCATCTGTTTCGCTGATGGCGTCGATGACGTTGTCCTGTTGTGCCATTGCTTGCGCGGAGACGATTTCTGCAAGTCGTTTGAGACGTGGTGTTTGTAGCCCTGTTGAATTTACGTTAGTGATTAGGTCAAGTCAGGTCGATTCGGGGGAACAAGCAGTACAGGGAATGGGGGTAACTTACATGAAGGAGTGTATGTCTCCAGAGCAGTGATTACTCTAGGTTCGGCAATTTCGTATGGCCCGCTGTCTTCCATGTCTACTGGTGCGAGGAGTAATACGTCACTCTTCTCTGTCACTCTTGACGCAACAGCCTTCATGATTTCGCCGTTGATGGGTTGCTCGTAATCGGCGACCAGATATTGATTGAGCAATTTCTGTATTTGGTTGGGGGACAACATCCAGCAGATATCTTGGATGATCTCAATGTCATTCAAGGTAGCTTTCTTGAGTTGTAGCAGCTTTGTGGCTTGCATGAGATGTTCGAGCTGAAGGGTGCCTTCGGGCATATCGTGACTCTTACACCACTCTTCGATTCGTGTGATGTTGTAATTGATTTGAAGACCGCGCTTCCATGAGAGGAAGTTTCTTCGCATGAGCAAGTCGTTGAAAGCAGTCACACCAACAAGTCTGAGAAGCTCTGTCACAGTTTGTGTCACAATGGAATCTTCAATGTAGTATGCCTTCATCGCTTTGAAGACACTATTGAGCAAGCTGAGCAGCTGGTCCATGCTGTAGGCGGGTGTGTTGTTGGAGGGTAAGAGTTTGCCCAAGAATCGGTTGCTTTCGTTGGTAACGAAACCAGGTAAAGATTGTGATTCGATGATGGCAGGAACAATCATCTTGTGCAATTTCTTCTTCAATACCTTCATCCAGGTATGATAGATGTTGAACTCCAAACTTTCGAGGTCGTGCTTGACAATTTCAAGGAGTCGATCGTACTCATAGTTGTCCGTTTTTTGTGCTTCGTACCAATCTTCAGCAAGGAAGACGAATGAGAGCATTTCGTGGACATTGGACAACCAGAATGCACCGGGATTGATTGCTTCATCTCCATCGTGCTGCATTACTTCTTGTTGTATGGATTGCATGACATTGGCAAGGAAGCGTTCCGATTCCTTGACGAAGCCGTTGTTCCACATCTCGGAAGTGACCAGGTTGATCAAGTAGGATGGGAATAGGACTTCCTTGTCTGTTGGTGCCGGGGTCGCTGAAGGTGATGGAATCTTGATACCCTTGATCAAGCCCATACTAACTTCCTCATTCAGTTCCTCTTCTTGTGATAGCAGGTTTTCAAGCTCCATCTCCACATTATCGAGGCCAGGATTAAAGGTAGACCCGGACAATGTCTTCATGTGGGCGTCTATTGCCATCGAGGTTGGTCTAGCATTATACGCACCACTATAGCGGTCAGACTCGATTCGTTCGGCTGCACCTGCACTCCTTCTCTTGACAGGCTTCTTGGATGAGACAAGGTTGATCAAACCTGAGGCCGGCTGCACAGCATTGCCATTCATATATGCTTCGCCATTAACAGCATAACCATTAGGAGCTGGCGCTCGCTTAGCCATTTCGAGCTGGTCTTGTAAGTCGTTAATCTGCTGTCGTAGCGATGTTTTGTCTGATTCGTGTCCAACGTTGATCTGTTTGACTGATTCCAATTCGTCGTTGGAGATGTTGAGAGACTCTCGAAGTTTGCGCTCTTCTTCCTGCAGTCTCTTAGCGTTTCCGAGATGTTCATCATGCGCAGATTGTAACTTCTCGTGCTCTTCTTCGAGAGCACTGAGCTTCGCTGCCACAATTCCTGCTTGGTTGGCATCGGATTGTAGCTCCTTCGCTCGCTTGTCAAGAGCGTCGTGCCGCGATCTCCAGATCTTCAATTGGCTCTCGTAGTTCTCGAGCTTCTCAACCAATGACTTGTTCTCCTTCTTCAATGCACCAAGCGATTGCGTAAGTTCAACGACCTTGTTCTCCAGCTTGTATGAAATCTGTCGCAGATCTCGGGCTTCCTGTCGCTGCAGTTTGTATCCACGACGAGCAACCTTACCACGCCACAAACTCTGCACAATAACAGCTTTGCGGCGGTACGATCGCCATGCACGCATGGACCGCCAGGAACGGAAAGCTCTCTGGATTGTAACGGCAGCATTCCTGTATCGAGTTTCCAGTATCGTCTTTCGGCATGTGTAACCTTTGGCGATGGACTGGAAGAGGATGATATTGTTTCTGATGATGTGATATGATTTCTGCTCTTTTGAACCACGCCATACTCGTTGTATCGTTGTGGCAGCTTTGATTTGCCGAAGCTCTTCTGCTCTCTGTCGAGCCAAGAATCCGCGTACAGCGGTCTGGACATGGAGAATCGATTCTCTGGCTTCCAGATACTTCCTCCGATAATACTTCGCACGCAAATTCTTCTGGATCATAATAGCGCATTCCTTCAATCTTGCGGATCGCATGTTTTCGAGGTAGGCCAGCATACCGGCGCGGAAGAAGATTTTAGTGAGACCAAGCTGATACTTGTCAGCTTTCTGGTGGGCAACGTCGCCGAGAGCTTTCTTCAGGATATTGTGTGCCATATCCCTGATCTCAGTCGTCCACTGACTCGAGTGACAAAGCATATAATATCGCATAGCGAACTCTTCGTAGGTCCACCTTGTTGGATAGCCAGCTGTACTTATCCGGACTGTCTCCAGAACACCGCAAGCTCTCAACTGGCTTAGAACCATGGGTCCTTCAAACTTCCATGCCTCCTTGGCTTCATTGGGCTTGATACATCTGATGTAGTGAGCATCTGTGGAGTTGATTGTGTGCATGAGTTCGATCAAAGAGCTCTTGAAAATGCCACCAAGCGTTGGTTTCCGGTTGACAGCCACACCTACTCGTCGACCAGGGGCTTGTGCAACTGCCTTCGAGCCAACGTTAGCAGAATCCTTTTCTCGAACCGATACAGCAGTCTCTAGCACATGTAGCATGAATCTGTTTGAAGACCTTCTTAGGACCTCCATCTGCTCATCTGGCACAGTATCTCTGTTCTTGTCGATGAAGCCGTCAGACTCGTATGTCACGTCAAGTGCGTAATGGCAAACAGTAAAGGCTGACTTTCCAAATCGTGGCTTCTTGTAGAATTTTTGCTTGTCAGCCGCGAAATTGTGGTGCAGCTTGGTCACAAATTGATCATCAGAACCCATTGGCAGCCGTGATTCTTCATCAAGTAAAGACAGAATACCAAGCTTGCCTTCGATTAGGTCAATACATGGCTGATTGTCCGAAAAGTCAATGAAGGTCCAATCGATTTGTTCTCTTATGTACTCCTCCTGTTCCAGCTTGAACACGTGAGCATTGAACTCTTGTTGCAGCTTCTCGTTAGCGTAGTTAATACAGAACTGTTCGAAGGAATTCTTCGCAAAATGCTCAAACCCGTAGATATCGAGGACACCGATGAAAGTGTGAACTCGTTGCAAGACATCTTCATCTCCGAGACCTCTATTGATAGTCTCAACAAGCCAGTCGAACAGGCAGGAGTAGATAAACTTAGCAACGGAGTCCCTAACAACCGTAGCCTGTTGCTGGGTCAAGTTGGATGTGATCTTTTCTCCTCTCGTAACCAACTGCTTCTTCACAATCCATTTTGCAAACTCCGAAGCATTGATTCCGAGAATGTCGCAAGCTAGGGCAAGCGAAGGTTCAGCAGATGATAATTGAGAGTCCGACCTTGTAGCAGTGATTTTGACGTTACCCAAGTGTAGCAGACCTGCTAGCATGCGCCAGACCTCTTTTTGCACAGACTCGTCCACTCCAATAGTGGTCATTGACTTCCGAGTTGCAGTGAACTCCGCAGCATCGTCAACTCCTTCAATATTTGGATCCGCGCCCTGATTGAGATAGTCGAATTGTTCCACCGGCAGCAGTCCGAGGTCTTGTCTTTCTTCATTTGTGGCACCAGCTACTAGCTGATAAAAGATGTGGTAGTTTCGTTCTTTCAGTGGTTGGAATACCAAACGTGACCGTTCGAGGAGATACACACGTATTCTTGCACCAATAATGTCTGTATCCTTGTCGAACATGATCTCAATGTATTTTCCAAAACGCGAGGAGTTGTCGTTTCGAGTTGTTTTCGCGTTACCGAAGGCTTCCATAACAGGATTGGTGGCCAAAATCTGTTCTTCAGTTTGACTGATAGAATCTGCTCTTGTCTTACTTCCCTTACTACCTTTACCTGGACCTCCTCTGGTTGCAAAGTACCTCATGATATATTTCGCGCTTACAGTCTTGCCAGCACCGGATTCGCCAGAGACCACGACAGTCTGGTTCCGTGTATCTCTCAGCATGTCCGCATAAGCTTCTTCAGCGATAGCGAAAAGATGCGGTGCCTGGGATGCTCTCTGCTTTCCAGCATAGATCTGGACCATCTGTGGGACGTAGAGGGAGTCGACTCTGGCAAAAGGGTTTGTAGCTATCAATACTATGCCAGAATAGGTGTATATTTCTTTTTGTGCATATCGCAGCTTGATGGCCTGCAGGATGGCCGGTTCGTTGAGATGGGACAAATTCGTCAAGTCCTCGGCGGCTTCGAACATGGGAGGGTTCGCCAGCGGGGGCAACGAGGGATTTCGAGAATCGGCAAGGGCAGACTGGGTGGTTTCGACGATTTGTTGCGAGCCATCATCCAATTCGAAGAGGAGCAGTACCTTTCCTCCATCACCCTTCTTTTTGTCGACCAACCGACCGCCCACGTAGGCTTCGGTCTGGGAAGGGAACCAGGCCCTCACGTCGATCTCCCAAGACGACATGTTGCTTGTTTAATGTGTTGAAGCCCGACTCAGGGCGTTATCTCTTCGACATGAGTAGTTCGTAAAATCGTGAGCGGAGGGTCGTATATGACAGTACAAACGGATTCCCCAACACCACGCAACAAATACAGGAACAAGTTCAATTAGTGACCTTGATACGACGAGATGAACCGGACAAAAAGACGTAACACAATGCGATGTCTAGAGACCAGATCATGCTCGGTCTGCTGAGAATAATTCTGGAGCACCACTTCAGGGAGGCCGAGCGGAGTGACCCAGAGTGGACGCAGGCCCTGAGGGAGCTTACTGTACGGCAGCCCACGCTTGAGCACGTCTGGAGAACAAGTCACCAGCTAGCGGGAGACCAATAACACTGGCTTGGTCCACCTTCGATACCTGAATGGTTTCTTGACATATTCATGGCGTGCCCCTAAAAATTTAACCTCTGCCTCAATGGACGTCAAACACCCTCTTCGCGCAGGCACTGCTATTCACTGCTGCACGAAAGAGTCCGAAATTAGCATATTGACAGCCTGCTGACTTCTGCTCGTGAACAATTGTGCCTCACTACATCTCTATAATCATCATTCTCTATGATAAGTCCTTTTCAGTAATCGATTTCTATGTGCATTATCCCAAGATTTTTTGAAACATATCGGTGTCCGAAACCGGTTAGCGACGTCTACTCCGGTGCGCCTCTCCCGTTACTGGCTCGAAGAGGCTTCGAAAGAGGTGAATTGGCAGTAGGCCTGTTGGGAGCAAAATTGTGTTTGTCTTCACCGCCTCAAATGTACTGTAGATGGCCCAAGTCAATGATAGAAGAGTTGAACTTTTGAATTACTGTGTAAACATTCAGAATGCTAGCTTGACTTGCAAGGAACAAATCTTTAATGATCCAACGCCGCAAGACGCACCGCGATGCTGTCAACACACTCCATCATGTGTAACGGAGCAAATTGCTCGAAACCAGCTGTACTGTCTTGTTCTAGCGGTCCACATTCGTGGGCGTTATGGTGCTCGTCTTCTCGTCCTGATCCTCGTGCTCCCGTTCTATGAACGATCGATATGTCTGATCGATAACCATTTGTGCTTTGTGCTTCACTTCTATCCTATGCAGCCAAATGCTCTCTCCACCAACCTACTGGTTCTTGCACTCAGATTGGTTCTGTTGTGATCTCGGCTTGCCACCTTCCTCTTCCTCGTCTTCAGAATCTTCCTCCTCGTCGTCGTCATCATCTTCGTCATCTTCGTCATCGAACTCGGCATCATCAACATCATCGATCTCCTCAAAGGCAAGGGCTTCGCCAGTGAACCAGTCAATAGCACGGGGAATAAGCTTCTCCTTGATGTCCTCACCAAGCTGGTAGTCAAGCTCGAGGCGTTCCTCGATGTCTGACGCAACGTCATCGTCCTCACTGGGTGCTGCGGGTGGAGAGAAGAAGTTGAAGAAGGACTCGGTAGGGACAGTCTTCTTGACGACTCGAGTCTGTTTTGTGTCTACAACACTGTTAGCAATAGCGTACATATGAAAAAGAATATCTTACTCTTGTTGCGCTGTTTCTTGCTTTCAACTCTGACTGTCAAGTCCTTGCCAGCCTTCCAGTCGACTTTATCGCCTTCAGCATGGTCATAGATAAAATCTCCACCGTAGCCGGTATCTTCACGGTAGAAATATGTCTTCGAAATGGTAGTGTTGGAGAAGAAGTCGTTGGTCGCAAACTCAAAGATAAGTCGGAACCCGGGTCGTTCTAGGTATTCCATGCGAATGTCGATGAGAGCTTTTAGAGCATCCTCGTCACGCTCTGTGATCAGCTCCGCTAACGAAAGCTGGTTCTTCATGGCGGTTAGCCAGAATTCTGGGATACCCTTGGCATCTTCTGGAACTTGGCTTTTGGCAGCCTCTGGTTTCTCAACCTCAGCCCCCTCACCATCTTCGTCCTCCTCTTCATCTTTCCCAGCCTCTACCTCGGCATCGGTTGGCTCAGTGTCGCCGTTCACGATCTTGGCTCGCTTCTCGTAAAGAGGAGTGAACTTGGCGAAGTACTTCTTCTCGAGCTGTAAAACTTCTTCCTGGAACTGTGCTTCGAGTTTGGCATGGTCTTTTTGGATACCCTTCAACCCAGTGACTCGCTTTCTTACTGGTTCCGGCAGTGACTCGACGTATCCAGATGATCGACCAACGAGGTTACCGAGTTTCTCTTCCATCATGGCAACAAGGGCAGGGTTTTTCGCAAATATCGATGCAGCTGCGGCACGATCGAGGTCCTCTGGTGGGGTATTAGTGCCTATATAGGTGTCTAGACTGACGGTCGCTAACCTTCTTGGATGCTGCCAATAGTGGGTGCCTGCGCTCGTGAAGAAATCGGCGCATTATTCGCAGGTGCTGTGAGAGTCAGATCGCCGTCGTTCAGACATGTATGAAATCGACATACTGTTTTGTGGGGTTCTGAAATCGAGGACCATGTTAGTACAATGACTGCGTGATAACTAGGGCAAAAGCCTATATAGTTGAACGAGCTCAGGAGAAACTCACGGAGCAGTAACATCTTTTCGCCCTGGTATATTGCTAGCCGCCATTGTTGAGTATTTGTTGAGGTTGGAGTTGAGGGATTCGGTCAAGGACGAATGTTGGGAAGCTTGAAGAGGTGAATTTAGAAAGCAATCCCTGCAGTATGCACTGTGATCGTATTCTCGGCTGGAAACTCGTAGTCAATTTGAGGTCTTCCGTTTGCAAAATATTGCAGGATGCTTCACAGTTGCTTGAGGCAGAAGGGTTATGGAGAGGGTAGCGTAAAAGTTGGTTGATCTTTCACCGGATAGACGCCACAGCAAAATTGCGTAGTATTGATCGATAAGAGTCGCGGGATGGAGAACGTGACTGTCCACGAGCGGAGCACGCCAATGCCAAGGCTCCAATTAGCTTCGATGAGGTTAGCGTTTCATATCACTTCTGAGCCCGACGAGGCTCTGTCGATCTGAAATTTATTCGATGCTGAACAAAACCGTTGTCACTGGTTGCTATGCTGTTTTATCATGTTTGTGCTAAAGTTTCTGGTTAATGCAGTCGGTGCCGGTGCTTGATATTGGATTTTACGTGTCACTACGCGTACAAGACGAGTGCTTTTGAGGACTATAAAGTGAGGTCAGAGATTTAACCCGAGGACGAACTTCACCAACAGGCCAACTACGCGATGGATCGAAAACGTAGATCGTCTTCGCTTCAGCGCCGGAGCAGCGCTTCATATGTGGGTCGTGGGCTGCAACGGAGAGATTCGAACATGAGCAAGTAGGCATACCACAACCATTACTCAGCTGAATGAGACTGATCACAATCACATTTTAGTGCAAGCATTGTTTCTGAGGTTGAGATGGCCACAGACGAGGTAGGTCGAATGTCCTCGCGGTAATAGTCGCCATGTCCACTAACCATGGCAGGCCTTCTCAGGACCCATTTCCGAAAGTGTGCCAACAAGCGTCACGTCATTTGCGTATCAGCGACCAAGACAGAGACAAGGCTCCATATCCAGCTTCACTTATTTCCAAGACGAGCATGAGCCACCAGAGTATTCAGATGAGGAAGCGGTTGAAGATGTCAGTGACGATGAGGATGTGCTCATGGCTAATGGCCACGATCGTGACCTGGAAGCAGGCGCAACATCTCCAGCTAGACGTAAATCGTCAGGTCTAGCAAGAACCACTTCTGAGCAACCTCTACTTCAGCGACGCGACTCGAGAAGATCCGACACTCAGGAACTCGAGGAAGGAGGCAACTTCAGTCAGAAGTTCTACATCGAGAACGAAGACCTCACCATGGTCGTCGCAGGTTTCTCTACAAGCTTGATCGGTTTCATTGGCTACATAGCCATTTGCTGTATGACCGGCGGCATTGGGTACCTTGTGTTTCGATGGTTGCCAAGATGGCGAATCAGACTCATAGGCGTTCCTACCACACTCAAGGAGTGTACATGGGTTGTTGTAGAGGTGAGCTTTGAACACAATAGGAAATGGTGGAAGTCCCCAGCTAAGAATAAACAGAATCAATGGGGCGAATTTACTGTCCACGACGTTACTGTTGAGGAATATGGTCAACCAATGTCCAGTGTCTTCAACAAGCCTTCAAAAGAACAGATGAACGGCCATCGATGGGACAACGATCAAGATCTCAAGAGCCTACGATTCATCGATTACCGGTACCTGCGCTTCATCTATCATCCCGAGATGGACAAATTTGCACTTAATAACGACTGGTGGGATTCACAGTGGTCCGACCTCAAGGCGATGAAGCAGGGTTTGGATTCTGAGGAAAGAGATCCCAGAGGCCAAGTATTTGGGAGGAATATGATCGAGATAAAGCAGAAATCAATCCCAGAGCTACTTGTCGATGAGGTACGTGAAGTCAAACGTAACTGTGTAATTTACTTATGAAAATAGGCTTTCCACCCGTTCTACATCTTCCAGGTTGCCAGCTTGCTCCTCTGGTCGTTCGACGAGTACTACTACTATGCTGGTGCTATCTTCTTCATCTCATTGTTCAGCATATCAACGACAGTCATCGAGACCAGGTCGACTATGAAACGTCTACGAGAGATCGCAAGATTTGACTGCGATGTCCGTGTCCTCCGAAATGGCTTTTGGCGCTCTTCAACCTCCAGCGATCTGGTTCCTGGTGACATATACGAAGTTTCTGATCCTTCCCTGACACAACTGCCCTGTGACAGTCTTCTGCTCGCAGGTGACTGCATCATCAACGAGAGCATGTTAACTGGTGAATCAATTCCAGTATCAAAGGTTCCCATCACCGACGACGTCCTTAATTATGTTGACCTCGGTGCGACCTCCATTCATCCCTTCGTGGCAAGACATTTCTTGTTTTGTGGCACGAAGATCATTCGGGCTCGACGTCCACAGGACGAAGATGACGACGAAGCCGTGGCTCTTGCTATGTGTGTTAGGACAGGCTTCAACACTACAAAAGGAGCTCTTGTCAGATCAATGTTGTTTCCCAAGCCGTCAGGCTTCAAGTTCTATCGGGACTCGTTCCGATACATTGGTGTTATGGGTTTTATTGCAGCAATCGGGTTCGTTGCCTCATTCATCAACTTCGTCAAGCTGGGACTGCGATGGCACCTCATAGTGGTCCGTGCTCTCGATCTTATCACAATTGTGGTACCTCCAGCTCTACCTGCAACCTTAACTATCGGCACCAATTTTGCTTTAGCTCGTCTGAGGAAGAAGCAGATCTTTTGTATCAGTCCTCAACGTGTCAATGTGGCTGGCAAACTCGACATTGTGTGCTTCGACAAAACCGGAACACTCACAGAAGATGGATTGGATGTCCTTGGAGTCAGGCTCGTGCAGCATCCAGAGATACGATTTGGTGACACTCTCGAGGAAGTGCAGGATCTTTTGCCGCCTGCGTCTTATGACCGCGATCCAACCATTAATTACCGTGTCAATAAGAACATGCTATATACAATGGCTACCTGCCACTCCTTACGACTCGTCGATGATGAGTTGATTGGTGATCCTCTTGACCTGAAGATGTTCGAGTTTACAGGTTGGAACTTTGAAGAAGGCTCTTCCAAAACTCACCACTTTGTTGAATCGGGTACACACCAACCTGCACCACCGGTAGCACGACCGCCGGCTGGAATGGAATATGATGTCGACGACCAGCACAATGAGAACCCTGTACCGACAGAGCTTGGTGTATTGCGACAATTCGAGTTTGTGTCCCATCTCAGAAGAGCTAGTTCAGTGGTTCGACAGAACGGCGATCCTGGCGCGAGCATCTTCGTCAAGGGTGCACCAGAGGTTATGAAAGACATCTGCACGGCCAGCAGCATCCCTGCAGATTTCGACGAACTTCTGAGCTTTTATACTCATAAAGGCTACCGAGTTATCGCATGTGCATCAAAGTACATCTCTCGACTCAGCTGGAGTGAATTACAAGCGATGGACAGGGCTGAAGCAGAATCACGATTGCAATTGATCGGCTTTATCGTCTTCGAAAACAAGTTGAAGGAGATCACGACCGAAATAATTGAAGAGCTGAATGCGGCCAAGATCCGGACAGTCATGTGCACAGGTGACAACATTCTGACAGCCATCAGTGTTGCTCGTGAGTGTGATCTCATCAATCGAGATGCTCATTGTTTTGTGCCTCATTTTGCCGAAGGCGACAAGATGGATCCTCGAGCTGTACTCTCATGGGAAAGTGTGGACAATAACCTGTACCAGCTCGATAGTGAAACGCTTCTGCCCGCTCCAATCCCGGCGGAGCAGGATACCTCTGCGCCTTTCGATGCACTGGCCATGACTGATTATACATTGGCCGTGACTGGTGATGCCTTCCGGTGGGTCGTGGACTTTGGTTCGGCAGATGTTCTAAAGCGTATGCTTGTGAAAGGCCACGTCTTTGCTCGAATGTCTCCAGATGAGAAGCACGAACTCGTCGAAAAACTGCAAAGTATTGACTACACTTGTGGTTTCTGTGGTGATGGTGCTAACGACTGCGGTGCGCTGAAAGCTGCTGATGTCGGTGTTTCTCTTTCTGAAGCTGAAGCATCAGTTGCAGCACCGTTCACTAGCCACATCTTCGATATCTCCTGCGTACCAATCCTGATCAAGGAAGGCCGTGCAGCCCTTGTCACCAGCTTCTGTTGCTTCAAGTATATGAGTTTGTACTCCGCCATCCAGTTCACCTCGGTCAGCTTCTTGTACGCATCGGCATCCAATCTCGGAGACTTCCAGTTCCTTTTCATCGATCTTGCTCTTATCCTCCCCATCGCCATCTTCATGGGCTGGACTGGATCGTTCCCATACCTCAGCGAAAAACGACCAACAGCAAACCTGGTATCTCGCAAAGTCCTCACCCCACTCCTCGGACAAATCGTCCTCTGCATTTTGGTTCAGGCAGCAGCATTCGAAAGCGTCCAAACACAACCGTGGTACATCCCACCAATCCTCAACAAAAAGAAATCCAACGTCGACAACTCGCAAAACACAGCCCTCTTCCTCGTTTCATGCTTCCAATACATCCTATCCGGCATAGTCCTAAGCATCGGCCCACCGTTCCGCGAGTCCATGCGCAAGAACACACCCTTCTGCGTTACGATCGTGGCTGCGCTCGCCTTCTCACTGTACATGCTTCTGGATCCAGCTGGATGGTTGGAAGATTTCATGGACTTGACGCCCATGGGCCTGGATTACAAGTGGTTCTTGTTGGCGATGGCTGTGGTTGGATTCGTAATTGCGTATTTAGCGGAGAGGTACTTGTTCCCGGTGTTGGCGAAGTGGATTGGCAAGACGAAACAACGGCTTAGACCGGCGCATCCGAAGAAGAGGAAGCAGTATAAGGAGATTGTTGAGGACATGCACTAGAGAAGCGAGGGTTGTATAAAAGTGGTATAGATAGTGTAATAGATGTTAATCGTTGAGGAACGCGTGGTCGATTATTGGCTGGGGGACTACTGTATGTTCCTACCTTGTTAATGAACAGACAGGGTTCAGGAATAAAAATGCCCTAACATGATATCGTACTAAAGGAAAATCATTCACGCAGTTAAACATAACTGGAGAGCCGTATCATCACGCACGATCGTGATAGCACATAAAGAACAACAACCGCCCACAAACCTTCCTATCCCGTTACTAGGTCGGCTTATGCCTTTGGTCAGTAAGTAGCATGGTTGTTCCTGTCGTTCATAACGAACAAATGAGCAGGGTAGTGTATCGTGTGCGCGATAGCGTTTGTCGAAGTCCGCCGTTGCTATGATGTATGGTCAAAGGAATAGCCCAAGGTGGTAATAGCACTTAGAGTGCGAGCGCTGCCTGGCAGTGATTGGTTGATGGACGAGGGTGTGGGAGTGGAGTGTTAGGGTATATATGGGGAGTATGGGATTTGGAGGGATGGTAGAGATATGTGATGGGGTTTGCTGGTGGTCAGGGGTGGAACGGGCTGGGTCAGGATGTCTGGGTGGTGGGAGAGAGTGAAGGACAAGATGTGAGTCATTCTTTGTTCGTGATGAACGTGATAGTGAGACAAATGGATCTCCATGAGAGGACTTGTGGATGGTGAACTTTACTCAGTCGCGGTTAAGAAAAGTACCCAGAGTTTGAGAGTTTTGTGGACGTAGCGACTCAGTATAATAAATGTTTTCAAGTTTTTTCAGGGCTTTGTTTATGTAGGTTCTCCGACTCTAGTATATATGTACAGAGGTGGAACTCGGCCATGGTTTGATCGACCTGGAATGCATGTCATCGAATGTCAATGCTCTGACTGCGAGCACGTCTTGCACGTAGTGTTGTTTCTGGTTTGGGGTATCTTCCATATTTGTGTACATGGCCAGTTTCGATCGTGTTTGAATTTAAATTTCGCTCAATGATCCCACGGGTGCTTCAATCCGAGCAGCGCTGCGCCGTCGTGCCTCGCTCTGTACATCAACTGTTCACAAGTTAGTCCATGCACTCTGACCGAAACTCGAATTATCCTCCTCTGCCGCCTTCACATGTTTCTGCAAGACATTTCGCGACGACCCGTGTAAATGATCCAAGCTCTTGCTCTCTTATATGTCTCTTCTCTTTCCTCTTCGAGGTCGCTGGGAAGCACTTACGAAGAACCACATGCTAGCTCCAATACCTGTTGCACAAAATCTGTAAAGAAATGGTTGTTTGCCAATTCGTTGAACCGGGTGGTTCGCGTCTGCTTTTCCTGCTTGCCAGAGTGGTTTGCCGTGGGCGGCACCGCCTGCCAGTCTTGCTACTACTCGACAATTAGCGCTGCTCATCACGCTTTCGTGTCACAAGCTCGATGTTGTTAGGCCGGATTTCTGGGGACGGAGGACGTACATGTCTGCCGCATGTTGTATATGCGACGAGGATATCTGAGCAAGAGAATGGAGATTGCTAACGAGCTTCAATGTCGTCGCAGTATGGTGAAGTGAGGTTGATGGTGCTTCGCTCAGCCTAGTACGTCATGTGACTCGATCTGCAGCCTCGTGCTTAGGATGCCTTACCGCCTGAAGTTTATGCAAGGAACCAGATACCGATCATCCTTTCACATGTTTTTGAGCACTGCGCATGGCATATGGGCTTGTGAAGAGTAAAGAGCTGTGCTTCAAGTGCCGTAATATCATAACTTCACGACATCACGACTCTACAACCTTCATCTGCCCGCATCGACGGGTGTCGCCAACGACATGAGCATTTGGCTTGTACTTTAGCAAGCTTGCGACCACACAGCAATGACAACCACCTCTTCCACTCGTTCGACAGTCACCACAGCAATTCCACCACTCGCCATGCCTCTTATCTCACCACCAGCACTTCTACAAGCACACCTCTCACAAACGCCACCGATCAGACCTTCGAATCGCTCACCAACTCAAACTCGACCTATAACCCTCAACGTCGGCTCTCTAACCCATTGCAACGGCTCGTCCGTAGTCCGCTGCGGTGAATCCACAATAGTTTGTGGCATCCGCGCCGAGCTCCTCCCCGTCAGCGAAATCCCTCACTATCGCGCCAGCGAGAACGCTCGAAGTATCTCATCCCAAACTCCCACCAACGACACAGACGACTCAGACGACGAAAAAGCCTACGAAGCAATAACACTCAACAACCTCCTAGTCCCAAACCTCGAACTCTCCACAAACTCCCACCCTTCATTCCCCGCCAACGTCGCCCCAAGCACAACCGCACAATCCATCTCCCAGCGCATCCTCTCCCTCCTCCACACCTCCCACCTCATCCGCGTCAACGACCTCGAAATCCGCCACACCAGCACCCTAACCTCGGACCTCGACCCCGACGACCCAGGCTACGTCGAACCAGAAACAAACGTCCTGAAAGCATACTGGGTCCTCTACATAGACTGTATATGTCTCAGCTACGGCGGCGACGGCAACGTCTTCGACACCACAGTCTGCGCAATAGTCGCAGCACTACGGGATGTCAGACTCCCAAGCGCACGATGGGACGAAGACACGAAACAAGTCCGTTGCGACGCAGACATAACTAAAGCACAAACATTAAATCTCCGCGGCACGCCTACACCGCTGAGTTTCAGCGTCTTCACACCAGACACGAAACTCCAATCCACCACGACCACAACTACAAACGGCTCTACATCTACACACCGCTCCACCATCACAACAACAGAAAGCACAACGCTCCTCGACCCAGACGCCTTCGAAGACTCCATCTGCACCGAAAAAGGCAGCATAGTAATAGACATAGACCCTTCAATAAACCGCACAAGAATCCTGCGCATTGAGAAGAGCGGCGGCACCGGCAGTCTCAACACAAAAGCGTTCAGGGATGTAATTTTGCACGCGGAGAAGCGCTGGAAGGAATGGAAGGTTGTGCTTGATAGCGCTGTTGGTGGAGACGGTTGAACGGCATGCCATACTGTGCTGGAATGACGGTCATGGTTGAAATTACAAGATGTAAATGTTAACGTGCATGGGCTATGATTGCTCGAAATGAGTTACGAAATGACTTAGCTTAGCAGTGCCTGCAGCCAAATTGGTAAGTAATTCACTTGGAACACATGAGTTGCTGGATGCACATACATCGATGCCTGCGCGACGTGCCATTGTCGGTGTACCAAGCACAGTCACGGAACCTCGGGAGAAGTCAAACAGAGCACCAAACTGAAGACACGATCACGGTGACCTGTGCACCACCAGAGCAAAACAACAGAAAGATTTGTGTACGGAAATGGTGGCCTTAGAGCCGTTGTGGTACATGGGTTATAAAAGAGGGAGAGGAAGAAGTGTTGACACGTAAGATCATGCTTCGTTTTTGATATACACTGTGGCAAATGCCTCAGTCTTTGTAGTATGCCACCAGTAGTTATGGCCAGATATGGTACGTATCAATGCAATCAGTATCTATCCACGCCATTAGCCATGCTTTGCGCCGCGCCATGCTATACTCTCAAGTGTTCCATCGTGAAATCATCACTCCCGAACATCCGTGACGACCGCACATTCCTCAATAGCAGTTCCTTGAACCCAGCTCGCAGAGACGCTCGACGATTCAAGTATGCGGCATATACTGACATTCTTCTCTCCGCCAATGACTCGACTGTGCTGACCAGCCGAGCGGCCTATCAAACTCTACGTCGACGCTTAACAGCCTGGGCACCATCAGAGTCGTCCTTCGTTGACACGAGCAGTGTTTCGTTCTCCGTGACCACAACATCTTCAGATACATCGTCTGACTCGCTTGCATCTTCTTCTGAAATCAACTGTAGTGTGGATGAGGTCGAGCTTGCAGGTGAAGGTGAGGTATCTGACTCATTATTGTCCTTAGGCTGCTTTCTGAGAGGTGTGTTGGAAGGAGGGGTATCGACGTTATCTTCGACTGTGGCTCCTTCTGAAGGAGTGGCATTGGGGATGCAGATATGGAACGACAGGATGGAGTTTAAAATACTATCGTCGCCGGTGTTGGCATGGTCATCGGCTGTGTGAACGGCTGACTCTGATTTGGTTTCGTCCTTGGAGCTTAGTTTGGATTTTCCTTTTAGAGTCTCATGTTTGCCCTCTTGGTTCTTAGTCTTCTCAGACTCTTTGTCTTTCTTCTTTGCAGCTGCATCCTTCTCTTCCTTGGCTTTCTCTTCTTGATTCTCATCGTACGCCCACAGTAGCTTCACCTCACCTCGCCACAGCGCCATGCTCCACAGACTGATCAGCACCCCTGGTACCAGGTAGAGCAAAGCAGGTTGGGCATGATTCCAAATCTGCATTACCAACAGGGTAGCAACCATACCAGCAAGATATCCACATATGGTAGCGATAAAGTATGGTCTTGGGAATGCTTTCGCCTTGAGGGCAGGTGACCAGAGACTTGATGATGTGTAAAATCGTTCAGCCCAGGAGCCGCGAGCAGCCGAGTATGCAGATCGTGTGTCCTGCTCTTTTTCTTCCTCACGGCTGCCCTCTGCAGATCGTCGATTTCGTGTGGTACCACCGGACTTCTTGTTCAAATAAAACAGGTACAGGTCAAATCTTAGGGCGAAAGCAATCATAATCCCTGGTATCACGATATCTCCAAGTCCCAACATAGCCATCGCTTGCTTCTTTGCTAGACTTTCCAGATAATCCTGCATCTCTTGACTACCCGGGAGCGCTCCGACTGGCTCAGGCAAAACTTGACGAGGACGTGGAAACAGAAGCTTAATCGGTATATCGAGTTTAGTGGCGACTGTAACCATCATTGGTGTGTAGAAGACCATGTAGATGTCGTAGAAGAACAGGAGTGATAGAAGAAGCGACCCGATGCCGGCAGTACCGGGAGTCATGAGTTGCAGACTAGTGTAACAGAACGAGGTGCCTACCAGGTTGGTTAGGTACCATGGTAGCTTTCCGCCCGAGAATAGATTTTGGTACACTCCTAGACCTAGTGAGATTATTGCGGCAGCGACATCCAGGCATGTGAGATTGAAACTGGCCTTGCCTTGTGTCAGTGGTTTTCGGAGAGAGAAGACACAGGTAATCTTGTAGTGAAGAGCTTGACGAAGCTTCCATAGAGCGGAGTTGAGTCGCGCAGGCAGTGGCAATTTGTTCAGGTAGCCGGGGAGAACAGATGCCTGTTTGTGTCGAGTACCATCGCCCATTACAGCCACGAAGTAGTTGTCCGAATGCACTTTATACAACAATCCATTTTGAGAGTATTGAGTGGGGAAAAACCAGGATCGAACGAAGTAAAGAACGTCCTTAGCATATCTACCAGTAAAGAATAGGCCAACCCAGCTGAAGTAGTAACCGAGAATCTTATTGAGAATTGCAGGATCTTTGAGCCATTTGATGATCAGGTACAGAGCCGTGAGCATACAGCCTGCCAGTATTGGAAATAGTATTGCATCAGAGATCGTCAATGATTCGACTTTGGATGATTTCTCTTCTTCATTGTCCTCATCCTCAACTGCTTTTCGGGTGCGCGACTTCTTGGCAGGTGCTGCTGAGTGTGGACGTCGTAGTGATGCGTGAGCTGCAATGACAATTGGAAAGGTTGCGGAGACGAGAAGATGAAGATATGTAGGGAGGAGAGGCTTCATTTTGTGAATCTCGAAACCAATACGGCCGAAGACCTCCATAACGGGACCTGGTGACGATGTCGAATTCATTTTTCAACTGAACAGCTCATTTGCAAATCTTATAATCAACAGACTGTCACTCGAAATAGTAAATAGTCAAGATGGATAGAAGAATGGTTGAAGATTGTTATTGAAGTCCAGAAGGCAAAGATTGTCTACCAGTGATAATATGTGCTGGAGCCAAGTGTTCTTTGAATAAAGTAGCAAACAACGCGTGCTGCCGGTGGAAAGGGAAAGGGAAAGAACGCTAATACTCAGACATTGAATCGTAGCAACAAAGAAATCACACTCCTGAGGGTCCTGCTAACCCATGACTACAGTCAGGAGGACGACATATTAAAAACGAGACACCATGTCAGTGCATGTAGCCATCATCTGAGTCGAATGAGGAATGGCCGGTTTTCCGATCGAAAACTTTAGTAGTCCTCAGACGGTTTTTGTACAGTCATCAGCCTAGTTCATTCCTCTACACTTTAAAAGAACACTGGAGCTTCGTGGTCCATTCAAACATGAGATGCGAATTGATCCATGACATTCTGATGATCCAAAGAGGTTACCAGATACTAGATCACCATTGAGTCAAAACTGGCCATTAGTATCTAGGTATATCACCACGACAGCCAGCTCGGTCTTGCGATGAATCTCCATCGCCCTTTTAAACCATTTTTCTCCGCTGACGAGTCGGCCATGACTACCTACTGTATGTCGACTCGTTCCTTTCCACATTGTTGCCTTGTGGTGCTTCTGATCGGATTTGGCTGTAGGTAAAGGAGTCTTACCAAGTAAAGTGATGTACAGTGACGCAGTGGGCCTAAAGAGGCAACTCGGTTGTTAACCGACGTTGAGCTTAGCTCAGGTAAGGTATGTACTTGTGCTTATGAGATGGTTCTCGTGCTTTACTTATCCCCATCCAGTGTCTGCGCCCCTTCACCAGACTCCCTACACATCACATCAAGAACCGTAGAATCAAAATAGACCACGACCAGCCATGCCAGTCTACCACATCGGTACATTCCACCAACCCATTCCAAACAGCACCCTAAGACCACACTCTACTAACCACCCGTCCCACCCACTGCAGTCCTCTTCAAACTCAAACCCAACACATCACAGCAACAAATCCAAGAAATGAAAGACGCGGGCTCTGCTATGGTCGGCCAAGTCCCAGGTACGTTTGCTCCTCCTCGTCCACCACCACCACCACATACCTTCTGTACAGTTCAGAAGCTGAAACTACTTGCCTATCAAGGCCTCATAAAATTCGACTGTGCACCACCCCTCCCATCAACCGCCTCAAGAGCGAAAGGTTATGATCTAGGTCTTGTAGCTGTGCTCGAGAAGCCTGAGGATGTGAGCGTTTATGCAGCGCATCCTGCGCATTTGAAGTAGGTTCCTCTCCTCTCCTTCTCTTCTCAATTAGGGTTTCTTTTATGGTTCTTACGTGTATTACTCTAGGGTGCATAAGTTGAGGGAGGCTATTTGTGATGATACGCTGGCTTATGATTTGGAGTTTTGAAGAGTGGGACTTTTGTATAGATACCTATGGACTTACTCTACACCGAACTATGTTTAACGATGCGTCAGGTAAGACACCAAGTGATGTAAGTCAATATTCCAATCTGCTGGCTACATGATAAACCACGAGCCCGGAATATCTGAAGCGAACTCCGATGTTGTATTCCAATTCTTGTCCCCACGAGTCAGTCCTGGATCATTCCCGCAGAACCTCCCCTCCATCACCGCCCATAAGAGCGAAGTCATGCGTTGTCGATATCAGGAAGAGGGGGTTTCCCGTGTAGCGATGAAGGGAAATTCATCGCCGGTGTCAATTTGACTGTTGACGGTAGAAAGACCGTCTAAGCGACCGTTAGCATCGGATTATCGCTGCATCTGACAGCGAGGAGTCGTGCAAGTCAGCAATAATCTTGTTAACAAAGGCCCGGCGGAATGCCGGTAACATGAGCGCGGTGTACGGCGGATGACCGTTTACCACCATTTCCAATCTCGGACAAGAGTTTTAAGCATAAAATGCTTGTTAATAAGCTAAAAATGCGGCTCAGTAGTGGTTCCCTTCTGGCTAGGATAGGTTGATCGTTGACTACCCACTCCGCTGCGTTTGGTGGACTTCCCCACGTTCCTCATGCTCCGCTCATTCTCCGCTCCCCACAAGGGTACTCCATCTTTCGAGAACCAGTGGTCTAATATGCTCGGCCTGCATTGCCGCGAGGGCTCGCGAGTCAGCGGCGAACACGGTACATATATAACGAGCTTATTATTTCTTGCCGTGCAGGATCGCCCATCCTCGCCAGTTTCACTATTCTGATTGACTTCGATAAGCCATGGACGACGTCAAAATGCACAACGAGACCACCAGTCACTTCGAGACCGCGCCGGAGGACGTCCAACTGTTCGAGCGTAAGTCTCTGTCGAGAACATGCCATCAATGCAATTATGCTAACGTTACATGTTAGCTGAACCGAAATGGGCATCATTCATTCCTGGAGGGTACTCCCCAACTCGTGCACTGCAGCTGAAAGGTCGACCAATGATGTACGCGATCTTCGCTCTAGCAGGTTGTGCTATTCTCTTCTTCGGTTACGATGCTGGGATCATGGCACTGGTACTGGTTAACCCTGACTTCCTCACTCGCATGGGAACAGTCGCAGGTACAGATCGAGACGCAGCGGCCAACGGCGGCCTCGTCAGCCTGTGGTTTGTCGGGTTTCTAATCGGTATGGTTTCGATTACCATGGACTCGGTATGGTCGCTAATGGCAATGACTAGGAGCCGTCCTTGTTGGCGCTTACGCCGACAAGATCGGTCGTCTCAAGACCATCCAGGTCGGTTGCGTGTGGGCCATAATCGGAGCGGTCCTGCAAGCTTCGGCCATGAACTTCACCTGGATGTGTTTTGCTCGTATCATTGGAGGTATAGGCTGTGGTCATCTCAACTGCATCGTGCCGATTTGGACTTCTGAGCTTGCTGATGCTCATCTTCGAGGCGCTTTTGTTGCTGTGGAGTTCACCCTTGCTATCGGCGGCATCTGCTCGTATGTTTGGATCCGACCCGCGCATGCAGCAAAAGACTGATCTTCTCTTACAGTGTTTACTGGATTGAGTATGGGTGTTTGTTGACGCAGAGCCATGCCTTTTCCTGGCGGTTCCCGCTAGCACTTCAAATTGTGTTCCTGATAATACTCATGGTTGCTGTACCATTCTATGTCGAATCTCCTCGTCATCTCGCGAAGACAGGCAGATGCGACGAGGCTCGTTCAGTCCTCGTAAGAGCACGTCTAAATCCAACGCCAGCAAAGATCGAGCAGGAGATGACAGAGATCGTTGACGCCATACGACTTGAAGCGACGTCCACCAGCCGATCATATTGGAGTATGCTGTTTCAGAAGGACCATCTGCACACTCGTCGTCGTATCCTTCTCGGTGCTGGCGTTCAGATCATGCAGAAATTCACGGGTATCGACTTCATCACCACATACGCGCCGCAAATGTTCGCACTCTCGGGGTACAGCGGTCAAAAGCCAGACCTTCTGGCCGGTGGCAATTTGATCAGCTATACCGCAAGTCTGGCTCTCTCCATCTACCTCATTGACCGTGTCGGTCGCCGCAATCTCATGCTCATTGGCTGTTCGGTGATGGGAGTATTGCTTATCATTGGCGGTATCCTCGCGCATCTTGTTCAAGCTAATGCTACATCGCACCCAGCGAAGGCAGCCCAATACGGCGCAGGTGTGGCAGCAGTATTGTACACTTACACCTTCACATATGGTGCTACCTGGTTGACAGTTTGGTATGTTTTGTACAATAACTTTGGAAAGACAATTCTGACTGTTATGATAGCTGGGTATATCCTACCGAGATCTTTCCACTTGCCAGTCGTGCCAAGGGTGTTGCTTTCGCCACCATTGCATTTTCAGTTGCTGGAGGAGTTGTGAACGAGATTACACCGTATCTCATCGCCGCTGTTGGATTCTGGATTTTCATCTTGTTTGCCTGCATCAATTTCGGCATGTTGGTGCCTATCTTCCTCTTCTACATCGGTAAGACAGGATAGTATCTTCTGGCTAGCTTCGTGACTGACTCGTGTGTGCAGAAACTGCCAATCGCCATCTCGAAGACCTCGACCTACTGTTCGCTTGCAAGAGCAATTTCGCGTGGCGAGCAGAGAGGGAGTTCGAGGCCACAAAGGCTCGGGGTGTCGGCCACACACTGTACACGGGTGCAGGTGACCACAAGGAGGGTCGCGAAAAATAGAATCCGAGGGATGTGTCCCGGCTGCTTTGGCAGATCGCATAGATCTAATGATTGAAGTGCATGAATGAACCCTCATGTGAAAATCTCCGACCCACATAGATTCCAGTACCACGTCTGGGTCAATGTCGCTCCTTCCATCCCGCACTTACTCCGGAAACTCAATGAACTCCATCATCTCTGTGCGACCGACTTGGCGTCGGCATCATGCCTTCTCTCTGCCGTATACACGGGGCATGAGCCACCCGTTACTCAATCTGACATCGCGGTTACACGAGAAGGCTTCAGGCACCTCGCTCTGACTGCGCATTAAAGGCCTCAACATGTAAAACTATTCCGAAGCAATGAGCCATCCTCCACGGGCTTCCTATGCCTCAAAACCGCTCACGATGCGTCTTGAGAGGTTGAGAACTGATGCAAATACCTCATCCTAGTACCGTGATTTCAATCATCTCTTCCTCCTCTGAGCCACTAAGGGACATACAACTTGATGCATGAAACCTTCGTCCATACAGGTTTCTCTCCGATACAATCGAAATGATCGCACAAATGCAGGAATCTGATATCAGCATTCTGGTCATCGGGGGTGATGGAATCGCTCCTGAAGTCACGGATGGATGATGAAGCAGAGGCAGTCGAGCTAGCAGGGAATGTGTCTCTGGATGAAGGTATCAGAACAAAAGACATGAAGAGCAAGGCTTCCACTAAGGAGATGGGAGCCAGTATTATGAGTCTTTGGCAGCAGACTCTGGACAAGCAGCACAAGTGAGATAAGTTTCTGTTTCCCGGAGTTTGTTGATAGCGGCGCACAACATTGAACGCTTCATTATAACTTCGCATATCTGCGGCATGTAGCTTGCGGTCGACCTTTCTAGCTTGCAGCGCGTGTCATCCAGTACCATGTACCTATGTCTAAATAAAGAGCGATACTTCAAGGTAGTTATCAGATAAACCGTCAGATAACTGCGCACCCAAGAAGCACTAATTTTATATTGCTTGAGTGTTCTTGAGTGGCCGCCCATTCGCACTATGGCGTACCGCGCGCAGTGCCACGTAAGATTCAATATGGCCTCTCTAGTCGATTCTCAATTGCGCACTTATCTGATACCTTACTTATCTTGCGGCTGTTCCAGTCGTGATCAGAAGTGCTATTATAACTCCGTGGAATATGGCTAATAAACTTCTGGCTGCCACCTCGATATGCTAGCATCATTTTACCACTAGCAGAATTATCGACACTCGTGCTGCCGTAACAGTTTCGAAATCTGCACGTTATGCTTCAGCAATGTTTACTTTAGTTTGACTATTCTATCATATGAAGTAGCAAAGGTTTCAGAATGCTGCTGTCACAAGATGTTTGCTTTGCCCTTGGCAAATGCACTGCCGCCAAATCTCTGGTGAGTTCCAAACCGCGTGACGCGTCCACACACCCACAGTTTCCATACCATGTTCACAACTCCTACAACCCTCCATCGTGATCTATCCATCGCGATTTCTGGATCTCGTTAGTGTTCCGCCCTTGAACCAGGATCGGAAAGATGGTGACTCCCAAGCTCATTCTTCAACGCCGGTAACAAACAATACTTCCAGTCATCCTTACAGCCTGTCACTTGCACAGTACAGTCTAGATATCTGCCTCAGATTGGTGTGCGTTGTATTCGTGAACAAATACAATGGCAAACAAGGGTGAGGAGGAAGTGCTTTCCTGTCCGTTTTGTGATTACAAGGAAAAGAGTGACTACCAGATGCTCTTGCATGTTGAAGTCATGCATACTGAAGATGGAGAGGAAAGCCCATTTGCCCTCAAGGATGAACTTGCCGCCGCACGTCACACAACAAACGAAAAGGCAAGTGTACCGCAGAACAAATCTTCTGGCCGTGCAAGCCCAGCTCAGGCTGTCTTCGTCGAGTGTCCGTACCATTGTGGGGAGCAAGTCCTTTCAGATGAGCTTCAATTCCATACTGACTTCCATGTCGCCGAAGACATGGCTAACGAGGACGCCACTGTTATTGATATAACAAGCAACTTTTCCACTGATATATCTAACGCCATTAGAAATCATGACCCTCTACCATCAGAACGACAGACACCAGTCAAAGACAAGGAGAATCGATGGACGAGCTCTATTAGAGATATGTTCTCATCTCCGCGATTCACATTATCGAGCTCGACCAGCTTGAGGATCAAGAAAAACGATGTACGACGTCTTGGTAAGGCTGAGCTGGGACCGTACGCGAACGAGAAAAGGATGCCATCCTGGCTTATTCGGTTGCTTGAGGATGGTGCTAAAATTACTGTGACTAATAACATTGGACATGATGGTAGATTGGTCAAGGTCGAAGTTATCGAAAACGAAACACCACATCTGATACCTGTCCTAGCACGCCTTTCCAAGCTCGATCGAAACATCTCACGCGCTTTCTATTGTGATCCATCTGTTCGCCACGTTGCAAAACTCCCTAAGGAGGGAGGCTTCTGTGGTTACCGCAATATTCAAATGCTGATATCCTACATCCGAGATGCAAAAGCACCTGGACACAAGTACTTTGATAAGAAGAGACTGCCTTCAATATTGAGGCTACAAGATATGATTGAAGACGCTTGGGATCAAGGCTATAACGCTGTAGGTCGGAAGGAGACGGGGGGTATTCGCATGACTCGGAAATACATTGGCACACCCGAAGCACAGGCATTACTGCTCAGTCTTGGAATTAATGCAGAAGTACAGGCCTTCTCCGCCAAGGATAGGGTCGAGGCGTATAGAAATTTGATGGAAGCAGTATGGAAGCATTTCGAAAGTGGCGTGGAACTTGACAACACCGATAAGGTCGTTGTGACTGATGTACCTCCACTATACTTTCAACATCGAGGTCATTCGTTGACAATAGTCGGTATCGAACTCGACAGTGAGGAACGACCCAACCTGGTTGTTTTCGACCCAACATATAATCCTTCACGACAACTCAGAAGACTCGGCCTGAAAAACAAAGTAGCTTTCACCACTCCAACTCCTGAAAAGCTAATCGATGCTCATCGACGGGATGAACGATACCTCGGCCGATACAAGGATTTCGAACTGATCAAGATCAATGGACCAGCGTGGAGCACAGCATCATGTATTACGCAATGGACAGCGACAAATCATTTAGAATAGCAAGCTATGAAACGGTTTTCAAAGACGGCATCGACAGCTGAGCATTGGGACGGAGTGGCAAGCATGAATCACGAAGCATGAGAAACAGGACATCGATTGACATCTCACATCAGCAGGATCTCAAATGGCCTTGACTTGAAGCTATTCGGTTAAGGACTTGTGGTGTTGGAGGATTTTGATCAAGGCAGTAATACGATCATTCTTTTGGTGTTGAGTTATTGGACAGGTGTAACAGAGCGGCCCCACTGCTCGGATGGTGCAATATCCTTAATGCACGATCCAACAAGGATTATTCCTGCAATGGTTGGCTTAACATGATACATTTTTCCCTGTGCAGTCTTCGTTACCATTTTTCACTATGTTGTGCCGCACAGCCAAGTCAAATACTGCATGTCGTCTTGTGCACTATGCGTGAGCCGTATCCTTCATTGTTTCCCAAGGCGGGCGGAGGCGCATATCTGATAAGTGGTTTTGTGATGGGAAAGCACCAATAGCTCTGTCCTCGATCATGTGCAATACATGTGTTTATTACTCGTGGATGACCTCAATAGAACCCCAGTTTCACAGTTCTTTGCAAAGACAGTTGTGTGGAAATCGAAGTTGACAGTGGTATCAAATACGGTGGAATTAAAGCTCGACTTGAGTTGAATCAGTCCCAAGACCTTGGCGTCAGTAAACGGGACAACTTCGGACTCTTCTCGAAGACATGGGACTGTCCATTTACGCATAAAACATTTAAATTCCAAGACAAATTAGTTGCATCTCAGTTCCAGAAATACCCACACCTGTACGCAACACAGCAGAATCCGATCCCCCCATCCCTCCTCACAGTCCTCAATACCACCCACAAAAGCCAAAGATGTCCTCCCACCTTTCCCACTCTCCACCCTCTTCCTCAACAGCAACCCCCCGCCCCACCTCCCTAACATTCCTAACCTCAAACCCCAACAAACTCCGTGAATTCCAATCTCTAATGTCATCCGTCCCAAACCTAACCATCACAAACCGCGGCGACATCGACATCCCCGAGATCCAAGGAAGTATTGAACAAATCGCGCGCGATAAATGTCGGAGAGGAGCGGATGCAATTGGGGGAGGAGCGGTTTTGACGGAGGATACGGCGCTTGAGTTTAGGGCTTTGGGGGGGCTGCCGGGGGGGTATGTGTATGTATGACCTCCCTACTCCTTTTCCCCTAATTAATTGGTTACATTTTTGGGGGGATGGAAGGCGGGTGGAGGTGTGTTTGGGAGGGTATATGTAGATTGGTGGAAGGGTGTGGGTTTGTTGTTGGTGATTTTCGTGTTTCATATCATCATGTTGCACCTTCAAGGCACGGCGTTGCGCATCTATACACACACTATCTCGAGATTGAGATTGACCGCTACAATCCCTAACTAATCACCCCAGCACTACCGAACAACATCTTTAAGACTAACAGTTTTCGCAGGAAATATTTCCTCGAAGCCATTGGCCATGAAGGCCTTAATAATCTCCTCGCTGCATACGAGGATAAAACGATCTATGCGGTCTGTACATTTGGGTATTGTGCTGGTCCTGGTGAGACGCCGATTCTGTTCCAGGGCAGGACGGAGGGGAGACTTGTGCCGGCGAGGGGTCCTAGTACTTTTGGTAGGTCCGCTTCCTTTTCTCGTCTTCCTTGTTTTGGTTGCGTGTTGTGGCGGTTTGAGAGAGGGAGGAGGGTTGTTCTCGTGGATGTTTGCTGATATGGTCTCTAGGTTGGGATCCGTGTTTTGAGTATCCGCCTACTGGCAAGACTTATGCTGAGATGGATAAGGAGGAGAAGGTGAGTTCGCATTCTTGTTGGAGCGATGTGAGGTTTGTTGGCTGATCCGTGATGTACTGTAGAATAAGATCTCGCATCGAGGTAAAGCGCTGGAGAAATTGAAAGCGTGGCTTGCGGGAAAGGAGGTTGAGACTTTGTGATCGGATATCGTTCGCCAAGTCAGGTGGTCTGAGGGTGGTGAAGGACTGATGCTGACGCTGACGCTGACGCTGATGCTGTCCTACGTATGGTTGCGCGCGTGGATCGTTTCGAATCCGTCGTACTTCCGGATGTGGTTCCAGCATTTACACACCGGTCAGAGATGCGAGTGTCCCGCCAAGAGCTGCGCATTGTGTGATCGTGATTGACAGGGCATATGCCTATCGAACGTCCAACATGGAAGGTCATAGCATCTCATCGTCTATGCCATAACTTCATCACTTCATGGCATCCGCAACCTTTTCTCACTCCCGTTTGTGTTAGCCCCTTCAGTCATTCAATCCACACCATCCTCCTGCCGCCCAGCATTATCCTCAACCCACTGCTTCACCCACCCCCAAATCCTCTCACAATTTCCCTCCACCTCCTCAACCTCCACACTCCTCAATTCCACCACCTGCCCTTCCTCAGGCCAAGCCTCCCTCGCCTCCTCCGCCACAGTCCCAAAGATCTCCGCATCAACATTCTCCTCCAACTTCTTCCCTTCATAACCCCTACTTCCCCCTTGTCCATCATCCGCACTCTTTCCCTCCGTCAACCGCTCATAAAAAACCCTCGTATCCTCACACCGCAGCACAACAACCAAATCAACCCACCTTTCCGGAAAAATATCACACACATGCCAGTCTAGTACCCACCCGCCTTCACCCGCGCCGTCATCGATTAAAGTCTCGATGTGGTCTAGTAATCTCTCTTCGTCTACGACGTTGGTTTGGAGTTCTGTGTCGTATGATTCGTAGAATTTGTTCTCTTTGGCGATTTTGTTTATTGAGATGTGTTTTAGTGGGATGTGTGTATGCAGTGAGGAGGAGGAGGTGTTCTCGGTGTTGGCGAGTTCGATTAGTTGGGTTGCTGTTGTTGTTTTGCCGACGCCGGGTGTGCCGGTGATTATTATGTTGGGGAATTTGCGCATCTTTGATGTTCTGATCTTGGGTATGTGATCGAGAAAGAAAGCGTGCTCAAATACTGGTGATTGAAATTTAGACTACGGGAGTGTAAAGCAATGTCTCTTAATTGTCGCAAATGCTCGAGTAACGAAGTGCAGTTTCAAGGTCGGAAGCCAACTTTTTTGTGCAAATCGTGCAAATCCTTCGGGATCGAAAAGGTTCGGGCCGATACCTGACGACCGAGACCCGCTTCGTACTTCATGCCTTAACGCCTGAAGTTCGACGACTGGTGCCACAACATACACGATGAGAAAGCTGAAGGGGACTTACAGAGTTGTTGGTGAGGATTAGAAATGCCTTGCTCGTTGAATAGCTGAGATAGATTCGACATAATACGTGCAGTATGGAGTCAATCCTGCAAGATTAGGTTATATGAGAAAGTCGCGGACGTGGCATTTAGGATACTATGTGTTCTGTCTGACGGTCGTTGAGTATAATGCTATTGTTGTATCGATGTACATGATACTGGATTCGTGCAGGCTGGATAAGGTTGAACCAGCTTTCTCTAATCTATCAATCCCTGATAAAACATGTTCTCTAGACGCTGAAATGCCATTGATTCCCCATATGCAACCAATTTCTTTCCCGTCTACTCCGTGCCTTGCTGTTCTCGGACTCGTAGAGAGCCTTCCAAAAGAATTGGCCAGGTCCAAGTTCTGTGGGATACTGATCGCAATGCAAATCTGGCAGCTCTTTCCCTATGTGTAAATCATGCATTTTCGTGACTGTGCCATCTCGAATGTAGACTCTGGTCGCTCGGCTTCGAAGCTTATGGACTGAAGCTGTACCAAAGCAAGAAAAACGTAGGCCCGCCACTCGTGCAAGAGAATTGGACAACCTGCATTTTCTGGAGCTGGTGTCGGGGACTGTGTTGTGGGTGGGTCTTGTCGCCTTCCACTCCCTTTCACTGATATTGCGATTTTCCAATTTTCGTGCAACCCTTCACCTACACTCATATATTATGTAACAACAAATTTTGTCAGAATAAGCAACAAATCCTCGCTTTCACCATCCGACTTGTTTGGTCTAGTTGGTTAGCACGAAAAAGGTGAGTCAGGGTCCCCCGTGTCAAAACCCATAACTCACACGGTGGCCCTGGTAATGATTTCTGCGATAGAGACCCTGTAGGGGGTTGCAAGTGATTGCCCACCAGGCCCAAGGTGATTTACCAGAGCTAATCGTCACCGGGTGGCAACGTGATCCCCTGTGAACTCCCGCTGACTTGAAGATTGCCTTCTAGGTTCCCTGTTCGATCCACGACATGATTCCTTTTTTGCTAATTTGGCATTTCCAATATGTGGAAAATATTTGGCCCCCATTATAGGTATTGCAACTAAGGTGATCACTGCCAATGCATGTCTTTTGCTTTTTTGTCGTAGTAGATGTAGTGAGGCAACTAGACTTAGACGTATTGTATCTCATAAACGTCATTCTTAGGCATCGAGCTTGAGTTTTTCCAGCAAAGCATCGATCTTACCAAGTAGAATCTGGTAGTTCATGGCATCTTGCTCGAATTCATCACCAGCAATTTCACCGTCTAGAGAACATGTTTTATCAGGGATTGATAGATTAGAGAAAGCTGGTTCAACCTTATCCAGCCTGCACGAATCCAGTATCATGTACATCGATACAACAATAGCATT
>Ga0181467_100097_pt1 | contig 37228 bp, 33 predicted proteins | sample InSIn5gowninarea_2_FD_119079 | JGI IMG/M metagenome (GOLD analysis project Ga0181467, IMG submission 119079) | Clean room microbial communities from NASA Spacecraft Assembly Facility at Jet Propulsion Laboratory, Pasadena, California, USA -... ... | reverse complement strand
ACAGGAACATGTCGACGTATTGTTCGCGCAAAGACATTCGCTACTACAGGCATTGTTAGAGAGGCTTGGGGATGTGAAGGAAGGATTTCGGAGCGCAGCGAGTGTGGCATTGGGCGAGTTGTGGCTTGTGAGGCCTACGGAGGTTGAGAGAGTAGTCAGAGAAGAGGCGATCCAAAGTACAAATGCTAGGGCGAAAGAGGCAGGGATGTTGTGGGTCGCAAAAATGCATGCGGAGCACAATCTACAGTTTCGAAACTTCGTGCCGCCGATGGTTGAGTGCTTGGAGAATGCGGATGGCGTGGTTCGAGAGACGGCGAAGACGACTATTATTGAGCTGTTCGGGTGAGTCCTGCTGTGGAAGAGGTTGGTATCGGCGCGAAAGTTGCGATAGATGATTGTGGTGTTATAGCTGAGCTTTGCGACAAGGAGGATGAAGAAGACGTTGTAGAAGGAATCGACGCAGGTGTCAGGCTACTGCTCAAAGTTGGAGTGCTGGAAGGCAGGCTCGTGGACGCTGCTAACGAGGTTGGGGAGTTGGTAGATATGGGTACGATTGTCGGCACCAGTACTAATGTCTGGGTCGATATGACTGTTGTTGGTGGTGTCGTGGTCGTAGAGCTAGCCAGAGTAGAGCTAGGAGTTACAGACCAAATCCAGCTGACAACTGCACCGTCTATCGTCGCTGTCACCCATTGCGTCTGTGCAAGCGCGACACCGCTATACGCCAGTAAGAAAAGTCCAGCTGCTTTCTTCATGGTCGAAAAGGCCGCTGAAAACCTTGGAATTAGGTTCAAAGACGTCACCTAGCGGACATTGGCCTTGGTGTATATGAGTGCAGACTGCGACACTTCTGGCGTGATCCTGCTGTTTCAGATGAAGATGGAGATGCAGATGAAGACCAGATGAAACTCAAACATGCACGCCTCCCCTCGACAAGAGAGAGGGACCAACCGGGCTTAAGCAGCCACCTCATGCATGATTGAAAGCACAATCAAGGCAGAGGGATCGTCAATGCACGTACTTGACGTTAGAGCGTGCGGCCAATGACTATGATTGGTTCGGGCAGATTATCCCTTCCCACGATGTGGCTTAGCAACATTCTAGAACATATCCTGGATTCTATTGTTGGAAATAGTGCTAACCATATGAGGAGGTATATATTGGAAGATCATTCTTAAGAAGGTCGTTAGCGCGGACAAGACTGTCTAGTGTGCTATAGTTCATCTGGGTATATAGGCGCCGGCAGTACTGCAGTAGAAGAACACTTTCAGGCAAAATCGGTAGAGTGGCGAAACAAGATAAGCTTAGGTACGCCACCTACCTTAAATCAGCCGCCAAAAACGTTGATATTCGTGGGGTTAAGCGAGCATGTTTGAATATTTCAAGCTACAGCTAAGAATAGATATTTCTCAGTCTAGCTAGCTAATCGGTGCCCACTGGCACCACATCACCCACTTTCTCTTGTGCTTCGACACCTGTGCTAGTTTGCCGTTCACCATTGACATGGGACGCCAACATGGCTGTGAGACGTGCCTGTTGTCGTGCCGAAGCAGCGCACTGCTCGGCCACTTTCGTGACTTCCAGACACAGAGCTGCTAGAGATGTATCATCACCTGGATAGACCAAGTGAGCTGGGGTACTCTGGGAGGTAGCGACACCCCTGTCTAGGGAAGTGTATTGCTGCTCTTTCGAAACATCCTCCGGAGACTGTGGCGGACAGATGTCTGTTCTTGGTTTCTGTAACATGTTTGGTTCGACAGTGGGGTGGGATAGCGATGGTGCTCGAAGACTTGCCAGCCAACCCCGATGTTCTGAACTTCTCCGACCACCCCATGTTGGAATCCATTGACCAAAGTTGACGCGTTCGCCATTTACCGCACCAAACAGTGGAAACCGACTCAGAGCACGTTCGACAGTACCAGGCTTCGCAGTATGATCGCCAGCTTCAAGATCATGCGTATGGTCTGCCGTAGGACTCTTATTTGCAGGCTCCGAGTTGGTGAGAGTATCGATAATAGGGCCTAAGGGATGTTCCACTGTGCTTTTGACTTGCTTGCGCCAAGCAATCCAATCTTCCTTAGACTTGCAACCCTTTTCATTCATATGCGACTGTCGCTTCGATTCCAAACCTACTATCAGCCAATCTCGAACATCATGGTCGTCTTGTTCACCAGCATGTTGTAAGCGAATGTGTATCCAGCCAATGGTGAAGAGAATAATCGTGATGATGAATGACCAGAATATTAGACGCCCTCCCTCCTTGGAGTTTTCGGTGGCATTTGGGTCTTTGGTTTTCCACCAGAAGTAGGGCATTAGACCAAGACCGGCCAAGAAAGTATGTACAGACAAGAGTAGGGACCATCTACTGATCGATAGGATGATCACTGCCGACAAGGATGGCAAGTAAACATAGCCATATTCCGATCTCAAGTAGTATGCTTCGGCCGTGGTATCTGTCATCTCCAAACTGTTATGACGTTTTGGGTGATATGTTCGTCCTGTAACTACGTCTTTCTTGACCCGAATATAATGTAGAGTGTCGTCAGTCCTGAGAAAACGACCAACGCGTCTCACAACATTGCTGGAGATGTAAACGCATAGAAAACTGAAGACCAAGCTCATCGTCCAGCACCATTTCACGAGGTTGTGCATGACATTCGTATCGAGGGCAAACGCAGTAATGGCAGTCGTGGCAATCATAGTACCCTGTAATCAACAGCGTTTAGTATTGCATGATTTTCTCTGATTGCACGACTTCTTCTTACAACAAAGGAATAGCTGTTCAATTCATCCTGCCATGTCTTTCGTAAAGTGTCTGTGTACGCAAGATTCCCACAACAGATGATATCGGCCAACTGCATCCACAGTTCCTCCGACACTAGGTTCACCAGGATGCTGCCGTACCAGCCGTAGTACCTCGAGAGGGCACGAAGACGTAGGAGCGCGTTTGGGACAGGGGCGACATATAACCATTTCAGACCGGCAGCAAAGTTCTGTGGTGCGCGCCACACCGTCGCCATAACTTACTCCCTGAGAGTACGAAGGACGGGATCCCAATAGAATGCTGTGTCGGATTTGCGCGAGGGCGAGGGAACGCAGACTCGGGGTTCTTGAGGTGTGTCGGGTACTGAAGGTAATCCAAAATGCTTCGCTTGAATATATATCGAAGAAAGTGCTATTCATATACAGACGGATCGATATTGGTGAAAGCAAAAGAGGAACCATATGCTAATGGAGAAAGGAGCTGATCTGCCAAGATTGTGTCGAAGAGAAGAGGAAGTCGCGATGGGTGCCATGGTCTAAACCGGTGCTTGTCTCTCTTGCAGCTCATCAAGATTTCAGTTACATTTTTGTACTGGCAAGCAGACTCTCACACACAATTAATCGAGTTCATGGTGACAGAGACGGAGGCCTGTCAATCCTCACACGCCTCGAGGAGTTGTGACTGTTGGTCAGCCTAGCAGGAAAGGACTTTGCTGAGATGATTCACATAGTCCTCTTGAGCGGGAGTAAAGCGAGGTCTCCCAAGCACAGGGTAGCTTTCATAGAAGCACAAGCGTCGCGGAATGATCATGTCACGCATCGAAGTGAAGCTTCGCGGCAAAGCAACCCCTTTCTGTGCTTGGCAGGGCTGTCTACGGACATGGAGGTTTCAACAACGACGGCAACATGGTCAACAAAAAATTGTATGCGACTCCCATAATCCAGCTTCTGCTCTGCACATACCCCTCTATATTGCGACCACCCAGCACGCAGGTTTATTCAGGAGCGCCCACTCAGCAAGATCCTAACGTCTGGTTAATACTTCAAAAACATGCCAATACGGTAATGCACGAGCCAACCACCTATTGTACTGTACGACCATAATACAATAGCCTTGGGACCTCTATACGTCTCCGAATATGTTGTCGATCTCGAGATTCAACCTTCGCGCTCTTGTCCTCATAATTCTCATCATCATCGTCCTCTTCACTGCCGCCTTCTTCAACCTCGACCACAGATACAGTTATAGACTACCAAGACCGGAACAACTAAGACTACCGGACATACAATCCCTAAAACCTGACTTCCTCGGAGGACAAAAGAGACCACCACCGTCGCTTGATGAACACTTTAGAGGGAATCCTGAAGCAGCAGTACCAGGGTCAATAGAAAGCGCAATCAGCGCCGCAGATGTACAACCACATCCAATCGACGAGCTTGTAAGGCGAGCCGACAAAGACTTCGAGGCATTACTTTCGAGACAGACATACGGAATCCATGAAGCGGCAGAAGCATATAGGAAGAGAAGAGGGAGACATCCACCTCCAGGTTATGATAAATGGGTGGCTTTTGCAGAAGAGGTTAATGCTACAACAATAGAAGATCTGTTTGATCAGATATATAATGATCTCGGACCTTTCTGGGGTACGCCAGTTGATCACTTGCGCGCCAGTGTAGATGCTTGGCCCGTAGTAATAAGTGTAAGAAACGGAGCAGTAAGACAAAGAACAGATCGAGAAAGAGATCATACGAATGCATGGGAGAATATGGTCTCGCAGGTTGCGCCTTTGTTGCCGGACTTGGATATGGCCATGAATGAGATGGATGAATCACGGATATTCGCGACCTGGGATACTGTTGCGCACTATATGAATGTTGCAACTGAAAGACAAAAGCAGAATCCGTCATTATCAATGTCCGACATGATATCAGAATATCCAAGACTGCCACCTCCAGAATATGACCCAGACAGATTTCACCACAGCTTTCTTAGAAGCACGCCCATTTGGTCACTTGTAGCAGCTGCATGTCCACAAGCATCGCCTGGCAGGCGGTTGCCCTCAGAACAGAATATGCAATGGTCACCATGGTTTCCAGACGGATGGCCTGACGTATCTCACAAAGGCTATGTATCAAATTTCACCATTGCAACGGACCCCTGCTCACAACCCCATGTACGTGGTCTTCACGGCACATTCATCGAACCTATCAGTATCTCTACTTCTCAACAACTCTTTCCCATTTTCGGCGGCTCCAAACTACCACAAAACAACGACATTCTACTTCCGCCCTCAGATTTCTGGACCGCACCTGACACAACCCACGATGAGTTACGTATGCCTTGGAGTAAAAAGGCCGATACCGTGTTCTGGAGAGGTGATGCGACAGGTGGTCGCAATCGTATGCCCACTTGGGCGCGTTTCCATCGTCACAGATTTGTGGGGGCGGCCAACGCTACTGCTCTTGTCGCCGCCCAAGCATTCCACGCACACGGAGCGTATCCTGGCTACTTCCCAGAATTACCACCAGATACCTGGATCTTGAACTTCCAGCTTCCTAATACTGACCATTACAAAATCACTGCATTGTCTAATGGTCACTTGGGAGCATGGATGAACCAGCACTCTGATGTCGCCTTTACTAACCTGGTATGTTTCCCTTCAGAAGGCTGGGGACCCGGGTGCAGCTATACAGGTAGCTTCTATCGACCATCGAACTGGGTCAACATGCGCGACCACTTCAACTACAAATATCTGCCCGATATTGATGGCAACGATGGTGGCACGCCACGATTCCCTGCTGCGCTCCGCTCAACCTCGGTGCCTATGAAAGCAAGCATGTATCGCACGTGGTTCTCCTCCCGTGTCATGCCGTGGAAGCATTTTGTACCGATGGACATGACCTACAAAGACCTTTGGGGCATAATGGAGTACTTCATCGGCTACGACGATGCTGCTGTCACAGCTCCTTCAAATCCGCTTGCCCAATTCAATGGTTTCCAACGTGCACCGAACCCCAAGGACCTTCCCACAAGCACTGACCCCACAACGCCCAAGACACCAGCAGAAAAAGATGCTCTCAAGCGGCAGAAAATCTACGATGCCGAGCAAGATGCTGTCCGTGCCTTTCACGGCCGCGAATGGGGCAACGTGCGCCTTCCACCAGATGAAGCAGCTAGTATCCACTCTCTGCTCTCGCATGGCCACTCCATCACTACCACCAGACCATCAGCGGATGAGGCTGCAAGGCTCAGGCAGCGCGTGGCGGACCAGGCAGCAAAGTTGCGTGAACGTGCGCCGAAAGTGGTGAATCCGCATGATGAGGTTGGTGCTTGGATTGCTGAGGGTGGAGCGAGGTGGGCTGCTAGGACGCTGAGGAAAGAGGATGCGTTGGTGTATGTCTATAGGCTGTTGCTTGAGTATGCCAGAGTCAGTAGTGAAGGTAGAGATCGAATGGGCTTTGTTGCTGATCTGAAAGCTGGAGGGGCGGATATGGCGTAGAATGGGGGACAAAGAGGTGTGTAATGGTATGGTATGCTTTATTCGCATCGCTTTGTAGCTACTAAACGGCCTATCTCAATGATTGCAACAGGAAGATTGAAAGGGACATTAGAAGGCAGAGTACAGATAACGATGCGGGCATCTAGCAGGGCGTTTGCGGAAGGCAAACTGACTGCCGGCGTTCGAGGGTATTTTTTTTTGGACATAGAAGATGGTGAACATATCGCATCACATGAACATACTTAGAATCACTTGAATCGGATTACACTACGCTATAGAATACCAGTAGCCAGGTCTTGCTTCCATTCGAGTAGAACCTCTCGAAACCAGCATGAAACAACACGTCAACGGAAGACAACTCCTAGCGCTCATTTCCCCACACTTTTGCCACGCTGTGGCGCAGTCCTATCTACTCCATTAGCGACCCTCCCATTTCCACCATCAGCGATCTTCTTCTTCTATACTACATAATCCCTCACAATCTGTCCACCTCCTCAATTACATCCCTGTTCACACGATAAGCCGCAAACCACAACTCATAAGCAAGAAACACACCAATTCCCCACAACACAAACACAAAACATGCCACTCGCACCCGCCCTCAAAGGCCTTCTCCTCGCCTCCTCTCTCATCGCCGCCGGCGTCGCAGCCTACGAAACCGACCCCAATGTCCGCCAATTCGTTGACCGTACAACAAAGAGAGCTGAGGATGCGTTAGTCGACTTTTTGGAGAATCTGGAGAGAGAGTTTAGTCCTGATGGTGTTGGTAGAGGACAGATTAGGAGGAGGAGGGAGAGGGAGAGGGAGATGATGAGAATGGGAAGGGAGGGTGAGAGGCATATGGAGAGAAGCGAGAGGGATAGGGAGAGGGAGACTGGCAGGGGTGGAGATGTTGTAACAGTTGTTTCTGGCGGGGAGTTGCGTCAGAGACGGCAAAGGATTGAGGTTGTGGATATGGATGCGCAGAACGAAGCGCCTGAGACTTTGTTTGAGCAGTTTCCGGCTTCACTCAACGGTTCCACAATCCACAACATCCATATTGACGACGTTGTCACAGCCACGCCGAACCTCCATCACAAAAACAACAACAACAACAATAATACATCCCTCCTCGACGCCAACAACGACGACGACTACGAAGAAGACGTATCCTCAGCATCACTAGACAACCTCTCCGACCTCGATCCCTTCGCCGACCCTCCAATCGAATCACTCACACCCCTCGTCCTCAGCACTGCACACCTCTCCCCCGGCTCTTCGCATCACGAACAGTCAGAATTGACGCCAACATCGTCAAACTCACCGCAAATGCTTACGCCTGTAACGCTGAGGACGGTGGCTGAGGATGAAGTGTCTGATTCGTACTTTTCGGACTTTTCTGCAGGTAGCATGGTGCCTGGAGACGAAGGAGAGGGAGGAGAGAGGATTATGGTTGGGAGGAGAGGGAGTGACAGAAGTAGGAGCTTGAGTGTGGCGAGTAGTGGAGTTGGATTCGAGACGCCGGATGAGGATGATGAGGATGATATCCATTGGGGTCGTGCTTGAATTAAAGAGGCATGGCGTTTTCAGTGGAGTCAGTGAGTGCTCAAAACCTTCATTGAAATTGCTCTTCGCACAAGATGGACCGTTGGGGAAAACGATAATATAATTACAGGGCGCATTGTATGGGTAATGCATGCATGTATAATGAATCATCTCTTCTTCTTCCCCAATTCACAAGTTCTCCTCAAGCCTCTCCACCAGTTCCTGTATACACTCCTCTGCCTCCTTTTGCCCTCCATTCCTACTACTCCTCTGCAAAGTCTCCCCACAAGCAGCGCTAAAATCCCTGATGTGCTCGTTAAACCGTTGATAACCTCGCTGCATATCCTCCAAGCCCAAGCCATTTTCACCACCATCTCTAACCATCCTAGCGAAATCCAAGACATCGCTCAACACCGCCTCAAACACCGTTGCTGCTTTGACCTGTCTCTTCTTCACCAACAATGCCGACCCGATCGCCTCTACTGTATCTGCGTGTTCTTTCACTAAGCTCGCAAACGTGACCTCGCGTCGTTTGTCTGCAAGCGGATCAAGCAGAAACGCATCAACATTGTCCAGATAGCGCATCATTCTCTTCCACGGCCTGGCAATGCCTGCGAATATGAATTGACTTGTAACAGTATGCACCACGAATGTGGCTCGGTGTCTGAACATCTGAATCAGATTCTTCCTCTCCTCCTTTTTGGTCTTGCTGCCAGTAGTAGTCTGCTGTCGACCACGCTCAACCATGACAGTATCGCGGAACAACTGCTCCAGCACAAAATTGACGCGCAACAGCCGGAGAAGTAGCCGGAAAACACGGTCGTATATGTCGAGTGTGCTTGGTGTGAAAATTGGGCGGAGCGCAGGAGGAGGCGTATAGTGTAAGCGGAGGAAGTCGAGAGCGTAGAGGGAGTCTGCATCGAGGATGCGGTCGATCTCGGTGGCACTGAGGTCAGTGCGGAGAGCGAAGCTGAGATCGCCGGGGAGGAGTTGGGTGGTCGTGGTGAAAGTTTGTGGGGCCTGTGTCGCTAATGATAAGGAGGCTGTTGTGGTGGTTGGGTTTTTGCCATTGTTCTGGCTTGCTGAATCTGAACGCCAGCAGTCCGTAAGAATGTTCATTAGTGCCAATCTAAGCTCTGAGCTTGCGGGTGGCCATTCACGACGCTCACCGCTGCCCAGCTTGAGACCCATGTTGGTACCACCTGATCTGAGGGTGTTCTTTTTACGTTCTGCTAGTTCGGCGTCGGGATCGAAGATCGCTGAGGCGAGGCGGGTTGTGAAGATGCCGGAGGAGCAGAGGGGAAATGCATGGAGGAGATTCAGATGCGTGCGGAGGGAGTGCTGGGACATTACTGAATTGAGTGCGGCTGTGGTTAACTGTTGGTGCTGGATAGCCAGTAGTGGCTTTATGGAAAGGTGGAATGATAGGGAGAGTGTAGGCCGAAGGGAATCGTGTTCCTGATGCTGTGTGGGTGAAAGAGCGACCGCAACTGCTTGATGTAGACTGGATGAATGTGATTGAGTTGGATGCTTGGGCGACATGTCGAGCGCTTGTATGGATGCGAATACTTGGTCAGGATCATCGAGTGATAGCCAGGCGTCGTCAGAGATTGCCTTCTTTATGCCAGAAGGAGCCGGGATAGTCGAAGGCTTAACCTTAGCTTGACCACCACCTACCCCGTGCAGTGTTTGGAGGAGGCTGTCTTTAAAAGCTGATGCTTTGGCAGAAATCCGCTCGATATCTTGCCAACCAAATCCCCATTCCAGCTGTACCTTGTCAGTTTTTGGCGCGGCCAACAGGCTATGTGATGGCTCGTTTTCAGCGAGATATTGCAAGGCCTCACTAGTTTCAATGATTTTATCGCATTCTTGTTGTTCAACAAAGGACGGAAAGTCATGCTTGACACTAGCATCAGAGCTTTCGTCTTCTGTAAATGTTCGTGGAGTGAATGGCTTCCCTGCTGTGGCCACAAACGGCGTATACGACAGCCCGATAAGATCCTGCAGTTTGGCCAACCAAGGTTGCGAGGTGAGGCGCATAATCTCTGTTGCGAGATGTGACAAGTCATCGGCCATTTCCATCTGCTGCAACTTGTTATAGACTACAGAGACGATGTCTGCTTCGTCTTTTATCATACAAACAGTGTCCACAAGATCTTTCAGTAAGAGAATGAGCATCTTTGACTTCTCGAATAACACTTGTAGCTGAACTAGACTTCTCACCGCGCCTCCCCTTTCCACAAGATGCGCTTCTATCGCGTCCTGCACCGTCAAGACAACTTTAGCGAGCGCAATCGCACCAGCTCCTGCAGACTTGGATGAATACAATTTCTGGACATGTTTACGAAGTTGAACCTGCGCATTTCCAAGCTCGGTGAAGTCGTCTATCAGACTTTGAGATGTTGATAGCGTTGTTCCCGAGGCGCGACCATCGTTCAAAGCTTGCGTAAAGGTGGATTTGTCAGCAGCATATGGGAAGAGTACCGAAGATTGACCTAGACCAAGTTGGCAAAGTGATTTGAGCAAAGTTTCATATTGCACCGCTCTGCCCGATTTCTGCTTCCGATTCAGGTCGTGACCACACGCATCTACAGCACCATCAAAGATCGATGGGTCCGTCTCACTCAGAAGCATGGGTGATATTTCGTGATGAGTCTGATTATAGAAGTTTTGCCAAGTAAGGTATTTGATGTCCTCCTTGATCGGTGGAAGGTCTTTTGATAGCTGCCATATATCTTCCCGCGGTTCAACTTTTGGTGGTTTTACTCGGTCTGCCCCGTTCACCAAGGCAGGCGAAGTCTCAATGTTGCCTTGCGCGATTAGCCCCAGCGATTCCAGAGGTGCAAGTGCAGGTAACTCGTCAAGTCTTCCACGAATGTTGAGGTCCGACAAATCGGACTCAATGTTTTGTATCACATTTGGCACGTCAAGCGCGTCAAGTGCTGGAACTATACGCGCAGTCAGTCGCGAAGAAAGGATGTTTTTGACGAAAATGCCACGCACGCTTAAAATCAATGTTCTTGAACAGTCCATCCTCACTTAGGAGGTTCTCATGATGAAGCGAAGCATTTTCGCTCAAGGCGGATAGTACGAACGGATCAATAGTTCTTTGACGCGACCACAGACCTTCCATCAGGCATTGCGAGTGCGATTTTTCGCGTCTGATGAGGTGTGGTCCTTGCTTAGGAGCATGCAACTCTTGTCAAATGATGGAATTGTCGACGACAAGACTGGTCAACGTTTGGTGCACTAAATCATTTCAGATGAGGACGAAAATGAAAGTACACCTGGCAGTCTTCCAAGTTGCTTGTTGACGTTTCAGGCAGGTACTACCCGGCTGATGTCGTGTGTTTCACAATTGTGGGTCTGTTTCAGCACGTTCTGCACGTGACACAACGATCTAAACTTTTGATTCACCTGTGTTATACCTCGTTACCAATTCGGTCCCGGGAAGCGTGCTGCATAGTACCATCCTACCCACCTCCGATCACATAAGTGCGAAACACATAATGCCGCCCAAAAAGCGCGCACGGACTACAAATACTTCCGCAACATCGCCAGCGCCTTCACTTGCTCCTTCCGCATCCGATGCAACTCCCCTTAACATCCTCAAGCGCAATCATGCGATATCCCGCCCAGCAACTCCCTCTTCTTTCCCAACCTCTCCCTCAGACCCGTGGACAACTGCACAAGAAACCGCTCTTTTCAAGGCACTGATACGCTACAAGCCCACTGGTATTCACAAACACTTCCACATGCTCTGTATTTCCTCATTCCTTCGCTCACATGGACATACATTGCTTCCACCGCCGAACGGTCAACAACAAGAGAGACTGGTTAGCCATACCCGAATTGCAGGGATATGGGAGAAACTAAGCGCATTGTTCGACTTGGAGGTTCTGGATGAACGAGAGAATCAACATGCGCTTGCTGCTGCGAGAGCAAAAGAAGAGGATGGGCAGGAAGAGGAAGAAGTGGATGATAGTGGAGAGGAATGGGTGAAAGAGTTCGGGCTGCCTGAATCAGATGGGACCATTAGGAGAAGCTTGCTGTCAGATGACGAAGAGGATGACGATGAAGCATCTTTTGCCGATATGATGTGGCAGAGACGGTTCGCAACACATGATGAAGAAATACCAAGCTCGCCGCCAGAAATGCCTGTATTCCGAGGAAGAGATGGGGTCGTGAAAGACTCCAGAGTCTCTGCTAGTCCGGCGCCGACTGCTGAATCTACAAGAACGAGAAAACGAGCATCGCGCGGAGGTGCTGCTACAGTGCCTACTGCAACGACGAGGAGACAGAGTACATTACAAACGACTGGCAGGGCCAGTAGACGATCGAGCAGGATTGATTCAGAAGCAAAGTCATCGCCAGCACCAACACAAGCAGACGAAGAGGAGCTGAGCGAACAGGAAGAAGACGGTGCGGAAGAAGTCGAGGAGGAAGATGAGGAACAAGAGGACGAAGAAAAGACTACGAAGTCGACAAAAGCACGACCAAGTCTTGGATCGCGAAGAGGCAGGTCAGAAAGAGGTAAAGGTAGAGGGGGGTCAGTCGTTTCGAATCGTGGCAAGAAACGTTGATGCATAGGGCCACTCCAATAATTGCTGATTGTAACACGGATGAGTCTGCTAGCATCGTGCCATACTTTCTGTGCCGATAGATAGGTAAAGGTCTTGCGATGCACGAATGAGGACGATGCATGCGCTATCCTGTTCCGTTCTAGCGTGATGCAGGAAATGGCCCTGGCCTTGGTATGTGTACGTACCAGGTGGCTATGGAGGCAGCTTCGCGATGCAACAAGTTTCCGTAGCTATACCTATCATGCCCGTTACCAACACCACAGATGTCGATGATGATGAGACGCCTAACAACCTCATCGCTTTCTTCATTTTCGCCACGCCTTTCTGGTGGTGGCTCATTGCTGTCATCTTAATACGTCTTTACATGGTCAAGACGAAGCTTGACACTAATTGTACTGGACTCCTAGGCATTACTTTTAACACTCTTCCGCGATTGAGCTTATACGACAAGTCGTGGAAGGCTTGTCTGGATTCCAATGTCGGCAGCGTTGTCAGCGCAGCAGGAGTCAGCATATCGAGGTCTGAGGTCTGGCTCCGTAGCTGGCTTGTGGCTGAATACTGGATCGATGCTGTGGCACCACAGTCCAATTACAAATTTGGGTCTCAGGCCATGAAGCGAGCTAGACGACGACAACGGGGAGGCCAGAATACACAATGTAATGCTCCATCGTCAGGTGCTCCTATCACCATGGTATATAGAGATATGGTCAAAGACGTTGAGCCAGGCTCAGGCTCCGAGAGCGACACCCCAGTGAACTTGCGACACCTCGCTTTGTCCACCATTGTCTGCTACACGTTGTGTGCGTCTGGATTCTACCTTCTTAACCATACCATGGGAATAGCTGTGTTTGGCACGACATTATTCCTGACTTGCACCACTTTCTATGGCGTCTTCTGGAACCAAATGCTGTTTGACAGAGCATTTGATGAGCGAATCAGTCGCGACGCAGACTCTATCCATGCACTTGGTAACAAGTATCGTCGTGAATGGCCAGAACACCCAAAACAAGAAACAATTGATGTCATTCTGGTGAGGGGAAAAGCTGCACCTGGTGCCGCATTGGCGAGAATTGGATGGCGCCGACAATCTGCTATACCAAGAAACCAGTGTCGCTCTATGCCTTACGGCTTCTGCATTTCATATCTCATATCATGGTGCCCGGCCCAAGTGGCTTCCTGAGCCCTTATAGCCTCGTCTTCGCGACCTTGACTGCAGCAGTAGAGTATAACCACCGGGGAATGGGCTGGTTTTTCGTCTTAGCTGGCGCCTTTCCGAAGGCCGTTGGGCTGAAACCGACAAAGGTTGGCGACTTGTGGATCTTCGCGTGGTACATCTATATTGCAGGACTACTAGCTGGCCAGAAATCGGACTTCGAGCCTTTCGTCACGCTACTCTCTACCATATGGAAAGCGTATGGCCCCGAAGGCGCAATTGTACAAGCCTGATCAATCGACGGTATCTACTGTCTTCACTTACCTACATGCCTTCGCACAGTAAGGTGCGAGGAAGAGAGTATATGACTTGGATCGTTGCAGTAAATTACGGCAATGGGTAGTTGTAGAAGGAGGAAGAAAAGGCTATAGAGCCACGAAGGCCCGACCTAGCCTCAGATCACGATGATAATGATACAAGTGGAAAGAGGTAGAGACAGGGACAAAGGCAGAGGCCGGCCAAGACAATTCGAGCCGTGGCAAGAAACGATGATATGAGGTGCGGATTGCACATAATGTTATCTACCAAGCTGTCTACCATCTCCAATATAGTCCAGCAGAGAAATCTTATGGCTATGAAACCAAGGCTCTGATACACGAGCTGAAATTGCTATTTCATTGTTGAGGTACAGAACTTGCTTAAGAAAGACATACCATTCATGCAGATCGTGTAAAGGGAGGCGAGCGCGAAGCCACTAACGGGACCCTGCATATTCTTTTGATTGCCTGGTGAGGTACTCGTTGTTTGCGAGATTGTATGGAGACCTTTTGTTATGCTGGAACTTGAACAGGATAGCTCATAGTGCTTCAAGCTTCTTGCTTCTCGCTGATTAAGAACCGTCCGACGTCATCATCATCACTATTCACACTTCAACCTCATCCTCGTGGCGCGTGTTGCACTACAGCTACGAGCATCATTGTTCACTGCTTGAGATCCTCTTCTCCTCACTTCACAAACTGCTGAATAAACCACTGTCATTAACTTCATTGTTGTCGAGCAATTCAGGATCATTACCTTGGCGAACATACAGTGCCGCTTTTAGGTCGTATTGTCACTGCTGCCGTTTGCTTAGCGTTGGGATAGCTCAAGGTCAATTCACTCTAGTACTTTTCATCAGTCCGCTGCTAATATTCCGAGACAGAAAGGACGAGAGACCATTGGTGCACAACTTACCACCAAAGCCATTGCTTCAACTTAAACCAGAATGTCATCTCTCGAGTTCACATTGTCGCAGATGGTGCTGTACACCGGAGGCGACACAGCAATCTCCCGACTTGAAGCCCTTACAGAAGAGATCCGTAGAAAGATCATGCGCTACGTTCTCCACTCGCGCTATGCTCGTCTGGCTCGTCCCGACCGCAGAAGAGCAGAGGACACAATCACCCACCTTCGTGCTTTCGACTGGACCATTGGCGCTCTTTGTGTGTGCGGAAGTCTTTACAACAACGGCTCCGACATCCTAAACCGTGAAAACAAATGGATCAAGCTGGTTCTCTTCATCGATCCTGATGTACTTTGTCCAGCTCTGCTCAACCACGACGTACATTGTATTCGACAGAATGCTGCAACTAACATTGGCAATCAACACACCTTGGCAATCATCACTATCAGACCTCAGCAGAGGCGTGTTGTCGTTCGCGCCGAAACCGTACTGCTTCCCTTGGAACAGCTCGTCACTTTCTGCTGATTCCTGCGCGCCATGGACTTGAGCAACTTCACGTGGTATCATTTCAGGTTTGACCTTCCTGAGGAACTATTAGCGTCACTGCAACGAAATATTCTGCTGCCCTTCACAACCTTGATCGGCGAACGTGGTGAGCAAGAGGTTGCAGTCGTTGGCCATGTCGAGCCGTGCATTCGCAAACAAATCATCTCGGCTATGACTCCTTAGGTCGGCTGGCTATGCGCCAAAGTCGGGATATCTACAATGTTGCTGAACAGATCAAGCATGATGGCGATGCCGCTTGGTTGGATGGTGACTTTGAGATTGCTGCTTACAAGTATGGTCAAGCTACTGGATTCTGGGATCAGGTAAGTGCTGGGATCATCCAAGCGACTCTCTGCTGACAATAGATCGAAGGCATCACGCGCTACTCATCGTGACGTAGAAGGACTCCTCGACAATACAAAGTGGCATCTTGACACCATCTGCGGCATCAACCAACTTCTCGCACATCTTCATGCTGGCGTGCCTGTACGTGGCGGGACTCCAGCAAGCATGAGACAATGGCTTGAGTACCCAAGAATGGTCAATGTACCGACATCACTCAGGCACTGAAGGTATACATTTGTGGTGTCGACGAATTGATACAGGGTCGACCAGTGATTGGCGCTGCTTTCGTTCGATATTGTCTGACCTTGTGCTTGCCAGAAGATAGGGTGAGTTTCTGTGAAGTACCTTCCACATACATTGAAGCTAACGAGATATTAGGCCATGTACAGCGCCGCCTTGGTTGTAGCCATGGGCTTCGGCGCAAGCACAGTAGGCCGAGCGCCAGGCAGACATTGCAAGTCTCAAGGCCACACTGAGTCAAATCCCTTTGTCAAGTCCCATCATCCAGCCATACGTCTGCGACGTCGCCCGCCTCAGAGAAATGGATCTGCACGACTCTTGGGCTATCTGCTTTATCACCCGAAGCCACCAGCATCATAACCGAAGGCATCTCGATCTGCCTGCTGGATCACCGCAACAAACCCAGTGAAACCATTGCGCTCTTCCCAACCAAAAGACCACATGCCTACACCACATCCGAGATCGACCTGCTCGAAGCACTCATCCACCGCCGCATGGTCTCCTTCTGGTCAGGGATCCCAGCGTCACGCCGCGGCACCACGCAGAAGCTCTGCCAGATCGGTCGCGTGCACCCAAACGTGCTGCAGAATGCCGTCACGGAGTTTCAGAGATTGGACCGTAGGGTTCAGCTCCGGCCGGGTGTTTCCAGGAACCTGAAGGCTTGGGTCGTGGCACCGTACACGCATGTTGGGGCAAGGTCTGTGAGTCAGGATAGGGATGCGAGCAGGTTCTTGCTTGATGCTTGGGATGGTCGCCCGGCGGCGGAGAAACGAAGAAGAGATTGTGGAGGAGTCGGTGCAAAAGTTCTATCAACGTCGAGATGAATATACGTTGGGTGTCAAAGTTATGGCACGTCGTGGAGACGTTATATGAACTCAATGGTCACGGTGTTGAATACGCAACTACCATCCTGGACGAGCCAGACAGTTACTAGGATAGATGAAAAACACAGAAGCAGGCAGGAGGAGCTGAAGGAAGACAAGAAAGAGCACTATGACGTAGTCGACATCATGGAGATAGAAGCGTGTATGCATGAGTTGGGTAAGTTGACTACAAAGCTAGTGGCATCTTTGGGCGGAAAGGACGGAAAGGACGGAAATCGCATTAATAGTGATGTAGCCGTGTAGTTCGCGAGAAAACGTCATACCCTTTTATATACTAAGTCTGACACAAAAAGAAGGAAGCCAGAGAGCCAGAGAGACGCACAATTGATTCCTCATCTGCCTAAACATACCGAATCACTACGCAAAACAGCCTGCTGATAAACAAGAAATACCAACAACACCGAACACAACCGACCTCTCCACTCTCCTTCTCACTCCTTATCATCAAACGTGCACGAGTGTGCAGCACTAACCCATCCAGTGAGTTTATTAGCAATATCGCTAGCATAGCAGTGTGTTGCGATCCCTTTCTCGAAACAGCCGCTCGCATCAATCGAGCCCGAATTGTACAGCCTCGCCGCACCATAGAATGCCATTGCGCCTTGTAAGCCGTACGCTGGACCAGTAGCACTGTTGAGCAACTGTGCAAGTCCATCGCCGATAGCCGTGCCAGCGACACCTTCACTGATCATTTGTGCAATTGTGGCAGCGGGACAGGGCGTTTGCACCACGCCCGTGACATCAGAGTTGCAAGTTGCCTGACCATCATGGCACTGCATTAGTCCTGGATTTCTGACGCCATAGTTGCTGGTTGGCGCCCTGACGCACCCGCCCGATTCCTGCATCACAACTGCCAGAATAAAGCGAGCGTCTACACCGGTCAAGTCGGAAGCGGCTGTGATGCCATCCCAGATCGCGCCGATTTCGTCGGGAGTGTTGGCGGGGACGTTGAATTGTGAACAGGATGCGAACATGTGCGGGATGTTGAGGCCGAAGAGGACGTCGAAGGAGACCCAGGAGGAGATGGCGGGCCAGCTGCCAAAGGTGGATGTGCAGCCGTATTGTTTGTAGATGTCGGTGCCGTTGTTGGTGTTGTAGGGGTTGATTGAGAGGAAGGCGGTGGATGTGACCAGGCTGGTGGGTGCTTGGGTGGGGGTTTGAGCTAGAGTGGAGGCGCTGAAGACGGGGGCAAGAATGAGAGCGAGCGTGTTGGTGAACATTTTGTGTGCGGTTTGAGTGTGCTGTGTGTTGGATGTAGGGGCAAGGAGGGCAAGTTGTGTTGGGAGAGGCTTATGAAAGAAGAAGGAAATAGTTCTTTGTGAATGTGAAACGAAAATGAAGGAGACAGGTTCTTTGTGAATTTGAAACGAAGATGAATCACATCTTTCTTTGTTCTCATGAACAAGTCCACTGTGAAACATGAAAGGGAATCCATTCTTGTCTCACTTCACCACAAGGCTACGACTAAGCTTCTTTATGCAATCAAGAGTCATGTTACAGACAAGGAAGCGTACATTCCAGTTGAGGATGTTCACTATTCTTTTGACGCTGTCAAGCACACTGGCCAGGAAGGAAGCCGATAAAGAGCTATGGTAGCTCGCAAACAGCAACAGTAAACGAAACAGTGTCAAAGTGCTCCGGACTTTGAGACAATTTGATCGTATGAGACAAGCAATGTAAACAAGGGGAGGTGAAGGTGTAGGAGCCCTAACCCTTTCCCCGATGAAGATCTACCCCGCTTTGCCACTTAAGCTTATCGCGCCTCTTACGTAAGCGGAACCATCATGGTCCTCTAGCAACAACAGCACCAGCAACGATAACAATACTACCAACAGTCTTAGCATCAGGGCTCCAGCGCAGCTATACCGCCGACGACGATGACATGTCAGCAGACCTCGGTATCACTGCCGGCCAAGAAAACCAATTGTCGCCAAGTCCTTAGCTCGAGGTCCGTCCAGTTGCCGTAGGAAGATGCGGCACAATGTCAAGTAGCGTCTTGGGATGCGGTCACGATATGCTGGGCATGTTTAGACTATAAGTCTTTCGTCTAGCCCAACCTCATCGTCACCCACATCGCTTCTCACACCTATTCCATCCACCACTTACTCACTCCTCCATACCACGAACATCATGATTGCCCTCCGCACTTCAGCGCTCCTTGCTGCTATTGCAAGTCTAGTCAGTGCTCAGACACCTCCCGGTTTCTCACCTGCACCGGTCAACAACCAAACTCTCGGCGTCACATATGGCTCAAACAGCGTCATGCCCGCCGGCGAGCTCATTCCTCGTCCAGGTATCTACCTCCTGCGTTGCTTCCCTCCACTACCTCCCTCTAACACATCCCTACAGAAGTCGCGTCTCCCCCTACCATAACCACCATTCTCCGTCCCGCCAGAGCCGATCGCGCCATCCTCTTCATGATCGACCAAGACGTCCCCCGCAACAACACCCGCACGACACTCCTCCACTGGTTCGCGCCCAACATCCCTCTTGTGTTCTCCACCAACGGCACCCTCGCCATTTCCCCTGTCACAAACATCACCGGCGGCGCACCCTACCTGCAACCCTCTCCCGGCGTCGGCGACATCCCCCACAAATACGTCTTCCTCTTGTTCACGCAACCCGCCAACTTCAGCATTCCGGCCGGTTTCAACATCAGTCCACCTCCAAGCACTACTGATCGAATTGGTTTCAATTTGACGGATTTCGTGGCGAAGGCGGGTTTGAGTGCGCCGATTGCGGGCAATTGGATTACCGTGCAGAATTTGACTGGGGTTGCGAGCGCTACTGGCGCGATGAGTGCTAGTACTACGAGGACTGCGGGAGCCACGAGCACGGCTGTTGTGGCGCCGTATACTGGTGCTGGTAATGGAGGATATGGGTCTTTGAGCGGCTTGGCACTTGCTGGTGTTGCTGGTGTGGTTGGGTTTATGTTGTGATGGACGAGAGGGATATAAAGCTCGATAATTATGTAGTTAATGTAGTTTGTAATGGATCGTAATGTCAAATATCAAACCTGTTTTTGCCCGGAGACTTGATTCACTAATGACCACCGCCATGTGCAGATGAGAACGAGGAGGGTCCCGAAGACATAGTCGTGAATAGATCAGATGAAACGAGCTTGCTGTATTAAAACCGTAGTCAACGTATGCAGGTCAGGTCAGTCTAGTGTAACAAATCAGAGAAGGTCCCTTGTGCAGTATTTTGGGGGACATGAATTGAGATTACAAGTGTTTTTGTGCTTTACAGGATATGTGTCTAAGAAAACCTTTTCTGTAACATCAAGAAGCAAAAGATCCCAAACACCAAAAAGAAGAATTGAGGCCAGCTCAGATTCTCATAAACACTATCACTCAGCTGTCGAAGTTTAGTCAGTTTGCATGCATTTGTCGCCATGCCTTCTCACCAATCATTGTCAATTAACTCACTCACATCAACCTCGCCCTGGCCCTGGCCCTGAGATTCACCCACAACCCCATTGCCCCACCCAGGAGGCGAGCTATTCCACACCAAGGCACTCGTGTCGACATTACCCATATTGACCATTCTCTGGATGGTCTCAGAAGTGGGAGGCGTGTATGTCGGAATCTGGAAATGTACGTTGAACTCATCCGCAGGCAAGGCGGCGCCGAGATCGCAAGAGTAGGGGATGGGCAGATCTTCGTCATCGCTTTCTTCGGACATGGTGACGTCGGCGGTTTGGTGATGTGCTGCTTGGTCGGCTTGGGCTTGATAGGGGGCGGTGATGTCGACGCCGATATTGGCGAAGAGGGGGTGTGATGCTATTTCGGTTTGGGCGTTGGAGTGGAGTGCTGTGGTGTTGGATGGTAGCCATTGGGCGATGTCGTTGTTCATCGATTGAAGCAGTTCGGGCGTGTTCATCATGAAGGGGTTATATTCCATCGTTTCGTCATAGTTTTCGGTGCCATCGATGAATTGATAGGGGACGGCGGTGGCTGAAGCTTGAATGTCAGCTGGGTATGCCATGTTAGGAAGGCTTGTCTCCATTGCGACTGGGTTGGTAAATTGCTGAGTGGGAGGAGAGGAGGGGAAGAACTCGATCGGGTCCCACGGGCATGGCTCGTCAATACTCACATTTGTACCTGGCCAGTTGATAGCTGAAGGTTGATTGAAATCCTCGAATTGGGTGTCGTTGACAGTACTAAGCTCATTGTTAGCCGGCTCGAATTGGAAAACAGGACCGATGGAATCGTCGCCATACATGTTGGAAGATTCAGGTTGATTTTGGGGATATGAGGAGCCAGAGACCTGTTCTGTCGCGTTCGTACGTTCGTTGAATTCCATCAAAGGTGCTAGTGTAGCGATTGTCGCTGGTGATGTGAGGACTTGGTCTGTGTTCATCGACCTTGTCATCCTTCTTGTGCTTGGCCTAAAGTCAGCATCTGCTTCCTCATCATCGTCCTCGACTTGGACAGGGGTTTTCTTACTCACCGTCTGCTTGACAGCAGTCTTTCCTTTCTTGGCTCGAGCTCTAGCGCCACCTTGACCTTTGGACCAGGACTCATTCTGTTGGAACTCAGCCAGTTCGTGTTCATAGGTGGTGCCATTATCAGCTGCACGTTCCTTCAACGCTGCTTCCTTGCGTTTGGCAAAGGTCGAGCGATCGACGACGTTTCCCGCACCATAAAACCTGTCATAGTACGCTTTGAGCGAGGTACAAGAGAATTTCCCTCCGTTCTTTGACAGGATGTAGAGCAGGATTTCGCCGGAAAGCTCGTTTTGGTATTTTTGGATGATGGCCTTGGGATCGTCTCGGATCTCTTTCGGCAGATGCATGCGGTTGAGGCGATGCCCACGAGTCTGGAGCTTGAGATTGCCTTTGGGAGGCATCTTCTTCTTGGTCGTTTCATCTGTGTTCTCGGCATCCTTCGGCTCATCATCTGTGTTGAATGGCGTTGGTTGGTTTCGGCGAGTCTTCTTTTCCTTTGGATAGGCAGGCGTCCATCCGAATGGAAGACAGGGTGGATTGCGGGCGTGAGAAGAGTTAGCAAGAGTCGCGTTGGTACTGTTGGCGACAAGTGCGGCAGAAAGCAGACCGGTGAATCTGCCAGTGGTGGGAAGGCTTTGGTCCTTGTCAGTGTATACTTGAGCAATCTTCTTCAGAGACCAAGCAGGTTCCAAAGAAGTTGTATACCGCTTGCTCTCACGAGGTTTCCATGCCGTAGACATCAGGAGCTGCTTCGCCTCTACGCTCTCTTCGCTTGTTCTGTGCTGCATTTGTTTGATTGCAGTGCTGGTTGTGTAGTCGCTATCTCCATAGAATTGTCCGCAAGCTACGTTCATGCTGATTCCGATGGTGTTGGCAAGCACGGCATCTTTTGCACCACTGGTGAACTTCCAGCACTTGTTGATATAGTTTGCGATTTTCGAGGGTGACCAGCCATCTTCCATGAGACGAGCAGCCATACCAGGCCACTTGACGGAATGGTTGGGAAAGTACGCAAGCATCTCTTCAGCGGTAATGTGACCAAGAGCGTGCCAAGGGAGATCGATGTTTGCAGGAGGTGCATCGTGAACACCTTCTTCATACCCTTCGGCATTCCTTCTGGGCCTCTTTGCCTTACCTTTGCCCTTCGGATCATTCGGTTGCTTTTCCTCATCATCTTCTGCAACTTCATCGGATGTTGTCTTGGCTTGGGTTCTGGCCCTACCTTTACCCTTGAGACCAGTGACTTCGTCTTCGTCTTCGGCATCAAAATCTTCATCCTCATCAACGTCGTCACAAACATATTCGCTATCATTGTCGTGGTAACGTTGCTCATTGTTCGTGGGCTGGTTGGTGAGTGACCCGTAGAGGGCCTGCTGAAAATGGACGTGGTTGGGGAATGGCCTGGATGAAACAGCTCCTGATTCATCCTCCGTATGGTTCTTGTTGGTGTTGAACTTCATGGTACCAGTCATGTCTGTATCGACAGTATCTTCTTCGGCAGGAACGGGCTGTTTCGTGAATGCGTTGTACATGATGCAAACGTAGTGAAAACTGTATAATCAAGTTGGAGTAACGATTGGGATAGCTTAACGGCCAGCGTGAGAACTGTAATGAAAGTATGAAATTGGGTATGTGATAAGGAGTGTGGTAGTGAATGAGTGAATGAGGGAATGAGGTGAAAAAAGTTGATATAGTATTTAGTGAAGGATGAAAAGAGTGGCATACTTATATCACAGAGTTGCCCAGCTGCTATAGCATTGTGCAGCTTGCTAGCAATATTGTGAAGATTGTTACCAATATTGTGAAGATGAAACGAGGATGAAACAGCAAGCTTTGTTATTGTGCAGGATGTTTCAAAAGACAAAGAGAACATGCTTGCTTTTACGGAATGTTCATTCTCTTTTCAACGATCACAGTCACAAAGGGCTTGATAGCAAACATTGTGCACACTATACCTGCACGGTACAGAAGCACGCGCAATACGGGTTGACGCATCTTGAGGTTGCCACTGGGGCTTTTGACAAAGTTCGCCATATCAGCACGGTTCGAAGCACGCCGCGGCAAAGTCACCAAATCAGAGTGAGCACTGGCGAAGTCACTTCGGTGTCAATTTGGTTATAATGTGGTCAAAGGTCAAAGGACATATTTGTCGAACACTTCGGCCATAATGTATAGGCAGTTGTCGTCGGCCCGACGTCGGGCGTTTCAGAATAACCCCTTGAAGTGGACAATCGAAAACAACAACAAAGACGAGACAGCAAACAGGAGAAATACCATATCATTGTCGTCAGGAAATATCTTATACCGCCAGCCTAGCAAGCGCCCTTTCACTGTTATCCCGTTGATCTATATTCCAGACGGTATCGCGCACAATGGGTGAATCGAGGTAAGACATGCTCTTCCCTTTGTTGACATGACAAAAGATCAGACGACAAGACTGACACATGCATTACCAGACAAGAACTCTTGGGTTGGCTGAACAACCTGCTACAGCTGAATGTCACAAAGGTGGAACAATGCGGCACAGGGTATGATACGACAAGGCGATTGAGCACGAGCAAGGACGAGGAAGTTGCAGTTAACATCTTGTAGGGCGGCGCTATGTCAGATCTTCGATAGCATCTACAGTGAGTGGAAACAAAGCTCTCGAACAAAGACGATGCTCACTACTGGCCGCAGTGGACGTTCCTATGTCCAAGGTGAAATTCAATGTCAACTCAGAATATGCATACGTACAGAACTTCAAAGTCCTCCAAAGTACGCCAACAACTCTGCCACGTTATGTGTCAACACGTCCTAACAAAATATTCAGATACCTTCACCAGACATGCCATCGATCGCAACATTCCCGTCGAATCTCTCATGAAATGCAAGATGCAAGATAACCTCGAGTTCTTACAATGGTCAAAGAGATATTGGGATCAACACTTTCCAGGTCAAGATTATGATGCTGTCAGTCGTCGTAAGGCAGCCGGACCACCCAGCCAAATCGCTCCATCGCCAATGCGAAGCTCCACTACCACACGAACACCGTCTGCAACTACTGCTCGTCGACCACCAGCCGCTTCCAACACTGCAGCATCACGAGTCGCACCACGTATATCCTCGACCTCTGGCGGTAGCAGTGCTCAGATAGCGGCACTACAAGCGAAAGTTGCAGAGTCGAACGAAGCACTCACAGGTCTGGAGCGGGAGCGGGACTTCTACTTCAACAAACTGCGGGACATTGAAGTTATGCTGCAACAGGAGGTTGAGCTCAAGCCGGAGTTGGAGCAGGAGCCAGAAGGTCTAATCGCACGGATGCAGGCAGTTCTCTACAGCACTGAAGAAGGGTTCGAGATTCCAAATGAAGAAGGTGAAGATGGTGCAGTGGCTGGCGTACCCGCTGAGGAAGAGACGTTTTGAAATGATCAGTGCGGAAAGTCGGTCGATGACAGTATCGTCAAGCATGTGGCGCGGCTATTGAGAAGAAGGCTTTCTATCAGCCAAATAGAAGCACGCTAAGATCGTGGTCAGACTAGCATAATATATTGCTGCGGAGTATTGCAGCCAAGCCAAGGTGATGTCTAACAAGAGACGGACTTGGGGTTTGATCAAGAACAAAAGTTCATCTATTCCTGACGAATGCTCGTCCAGCTTGTCATGGCTACCTATGTTTGTACTTCTATCCTACCTTATCAAGAAGAGCGTACTAAGCAGAAGTAATAATTCAGTCTCTTCAAACAATGAATGCATGTGCTCTGCGGGGCCAAGTCCGATGTGATTAGTGATCGTCAGAGTCAACTTCTTCTGCAAGGCTCAGCTTGGCTTGCTTGAGTGACACAAACATCCTGTTGGCTATTTAGCTTTACACCTCGTACCATCGTCCCCAAGAATCTCATAAAACCTACTGCCAATTATCTCCTCGTCATATTTTCTGCAATCTCATTCACTTTGACTTCCGGCAGTGGCCCACTCATACTCATTCGTGTGACTCTTCTATCAGCATTGCTCCTTCTTCTTTATGACTCATCCGAGATATATCTCTGCCTAAGTACAACTTGAGCTCTCACTGCCTCGTTTTGAACCATTCTATCCACATCCACATCCCACATCCCGCAACCCAATCCTATCACATTCAATCAACCTCAACCTCCCGCCGCCATCATCCTCACTGCTAGCCAATCTGCAACGTCCTCGAACATACTTTCAGCCATGGATGATAAACAAGACAACAGCACCCCTCTCGGAGAAGCAACGCCAGCTTCAGCGGAAGCAAGCAAGACCGAGTTGACTCAACATGATTCTGCAGCACCACAGAAGCCCTTGAAAGCTGTGGAGACAACTACCAAGAAAAAGCGTAGCCACACCAAGAAAGCAACCCACAACAAGAAGGGAAAGAAGCACATCTCTTCTTCGGATGACTCAGCCTCCTCCAGTGAAGGAGAAGAAGATAGTGAGGAAGAGTCTGAAGAGTCCTCTGATGATACCTCTGATGGTCATTCGAAGAAGGAAGGTATGCGTAAGGCCATGAAGAAGATGATGCGTCAGATGCAGAAGAAAGCTAAGCATGGAAGACATGCTACTGACCACTCCGAGAGCCCATCCTCTTCAGAATCTGATGTCTCCGAATCGTCAGATGAACACGATGGTTATCGTCGTCGTCGTCGTCGTCGTGGAGACAGGTCACGGCGTGCTCGACGCAGCTCCAGAAGAGAGGACGTTACGACTAGCGAGGACGACTATGGCCAAGGCCAACATGCTGCTACATCGGCACAGTACATTGACCACATACAGGGTTTGCTAGATAACCTCAAGCTGCAAACCACGCAACCACTTGGCAATACTCGAGTTACCCGGACTCACAGCAGAAAGCATTTACGATATCGTGACCCTAGTCCACCATCAGAAACTGATCGTAGTCTCAGCCCTGTCCGACGCAAGGGCAAGTCCAGAAAGCGTGACAGAGACACTTCTGGCAAGCAATATAAGAGGATCGACGAGATATGGGACAGCACCATCCACAACTATAAGATCGTCGAAACCGCCGAGTCTCAAGAAGACGAGTTCGAGCAATATGTCTTTACAGTCCGGCGTACATTTGGTTAGTCCAACCTCTACCGTTCGACTACCTATTAATCTTGACCACATCTAGATTGGGAGAACCGTCCCAAACACACCACTGTCGACATTCGTTCCAAGTACCTTCGTGATGCACTGAAAGAAGTCCTCAAAGATGTCAAGGGTGTCGTCCTTGACACTGAGAAGCCAGTCGTCGATCCCAATCTTCTCTTCATGTACTTTGACGAAATTCGCCAGTACATCAAGGCCGTCAAATCAAAGCTCAAGAAGACGAAGAAGCGCAAAGAGATCAAAAGGCTCAAAATGACACGTAAACATTGCAAAGTGCTTATCGACTATCTGGGTGAAGATTACAAGGAAATCAAGAAGACGTTGAAAGGGCTATTGAAGCAAGGTATGATCACGTTTGAGCTGTTGTGGGCAATTTTCAAGCCTAACTGTATTGCCTACACACCCACGTATGGCAGCTCGGATGATCCAAGATGTTTCAAGGTCGATTTCGCAGAGAAGTGTTCGAGCTTTATGCGAGGTGAATGGTATTGTGTCGAAGGACGCTACTTGGAATTTGATGGCAAGAGCTTTGGCCTTGGTGAATTTGATGCGGATGTCGATTCCTTCAAGGGTCCTCGCAAGATTACTTCTTTGTCGTGCTATCCTTTACATTTCCACAAGGATATTGAGGGTGTTACCAAGCAGCTCGTTGATCGCGGCAAAAAATTTGTTGCTCTAGAGGGACTTTGCTACAAATCGATGCGAGGCATGGCCTATATGAAGAAGAAGAAGGGTGTCGCAAAGATCAACATCAATGGCCGGATTATCGTCGACGGTGCCACGTTCCGACGCATCAACGCCAACTACCCAATTTCACCAGTCAAGGTGGCAGATGATGAAGATGAGGTCTTCTCTGCTGACGACTCTGATTGTTCCGATTGCTGTAGCTATGGTGATGAAGGAAATGTGAAGGACGAAACGAAACCCAAGCAGAAGTGGAAGGCCATCCCAGACAAGACGGTCAGAGGCAAGGTTCACCTCGTTCAGGTCGAGGTCGATGAGAATGGTCAAACACCTAGCATCGAGAAGATTGACAAGCTGGCTGACAAGCAGAAGAAAGACTTTACACAAGAAGAATACCTCATCTCCAGTCCTGTTGTACTTGGCTTTGCTTTCAGCGAGAAGCTGTGGCTCGAGTTCTCTGTCTCCTCCATCAAGGAGATTGAGTGGAACGAAAGTGCATTCGACAGCTTAGTGCTCCCTGACGGTCAAAAGTCAATTGTTAAAGCACTAGTCGAGAGTCACAAGTACGAAGCAGCGAGGACGATTGATGATGTTGTGCAAGGCAAGGGAAAAGGTCTCGTAGCAGTACTTCATGGTCCACCTGGCACTGGCAAGACACTCACCGCCGAAGGTATCGCCGAACTCCTTAAATGCCCTCTCTACATGGTCTCTGTTGGCGAACTCGGCACCGAACCAGCCCGCCTTGAGGAAAACCTTAATCGTATTCTGGACATGGCGCATACTTGGGGTGCTTTGATCCTTCTCGACGAAGCCGACGTCTTCCTGGAACGTCGCCAGACTACTGACATCCACCGCAATGCACTGGTATCTGTATTCTTGCGATTACTTGAGTACTTTCAAGGAATCCTGTTCTTGACTACGAATCGTGTCGAGACTTTCGATGAAGCGTTTCAGTCACGAATCCATTTGGCACTGAAGTATGGTGACTTGACGGTGAAGGCGCGGAGGGCAGTGTGGAAGATGTTCTTGGAGAGGATCAGAGATGTTGAGGATGCTGAGGGCAATGGCGAGGCGAAGGGTGTCACTGTACGCGAGCCTGCGTTTACTGAGGCGGATTACGACGTTTTGGCACGAAAGGTGCTCAATGGTCGCCAAATCAAGAATGTGGCTCGCACCGCGCAGGCTTTGGCGTTGAACGAAGGGAAGAGAGTTGGGGTTGAGCATGTGAGGAGGGTGTTGGAGGTGCAAGATGAGTTTAATAATGACTTGAAAGGAGGGACGGGATTTGTGGAGGCGATGAGGAGTTATACTTAGTGAGAACTACGAGTGGTGCTTGATTGGCCAAGGTGAAGCTATTATGAGTGATGTTCGATGCGATGAGCTGAAACGAGATGATATGAGCGATGATATGATGATTATACCATGATAATGAAATGATTGCAAAGGAATGATATGATATGGCTCAGCAGGATTTCCGCCGCTCTCGGGCCTGACCTAATTGTGCCTTGAAGATGGATGTGTTTCTCCCGCCTGGTATTTGCATGGTGTACTTGTCAGCTCCTGTGTAATGCCTGGAGAGCTCACCGTGGCTAGCACTTTGTTTCACACCGGAAGAAGAAAGAAGTGAAACTCAAGTAAGACAGCGGCGAAAAGAGGTCGTGCTAAGATGGTTTGGCAGACTACCTAGCCCAATGGCAAAGCCACAACTGTGTCCTTTCCATTGACGGGACATCTCTTATTGAAAAGTGGTTCTGTGTAATAATCTCGAGAGTTGCTCGGATGATGTCACCGCGCATGTCGTCGCACGGCTGATGTGATTCTTCCTTCGACGTGTCTCTATCCCACCCTCTTTATTATACCATCCACTCCATCTTCTCTGCTTCTCTACAACACAACAGCAGTACCTTCATAGCCACGATGCAGCCCAAGACTCTTCTCGCCGTCGTCCCCTTCGTCCTCGCCGTCCAAGGCAAGGACACCGTCTCCTCAGTCTCCTCCAGCATAAGCTCCCAAGCTTCGTCTGCCTCTTCCAAAGCTGCCGCGTCAGCCTCCAGCATCTCTTCAGTTGCCAGCGGGTATGCCTCTCAGGTCTCAGTCTCTGCCTCATCACAATATTCCTCTCTTTCCTCCCTCATTGCCGAGCTGGTCTCCGGCAAGCCTCCAGCAGCACAAGAATCCCTTCTCTCTCGCTTTCACGTAGCTTACAGTGGTATCAGCGCTTCTGGTTCAAGCTTGGTCGGTGAAGCCTCCAAGTCTGCTGTCTCGGCCGCGTCCGCCGCCTCGTCCGCTGCAGGTTCCATCGCTGCCCAGGTTACCCTCCCACCTTCCGTCGACCACATCTATGACTCTTTGAACGCCAATATTGCAGCTGCCATTGCCGCTGCTTCTCAACAGTACCATGGCGAAACACCTGGCATTGCGGCATCAGTCAAGTCTGCTGCATCAAGCGTGTCCGGCGCTGCCTCCAAGCAAGTCTATGGTGAACCTGATTACGTTTCATCTGCTTCAGCCTCTCTCTCATCGGCTGCTGCATCTGCTCAAGCTGCATTGAGTTCATACTACTACTCAAACGTCCACCCATCGAACGCCGGTGCCAGCGCAAGCTCTGTTTCCGCTGATGCTGGAAAGAGCGCCAGCTCAGCTTCTTCCGTCGCTGGCAAGTCTGCAAGCTCAGTTTCCTCTGTAGCTGGTAAAAGTGCCAGCTCAGTCTCTGGAGACGTTGGTGCTTCAGTCTCTAGCTTGTCTGCCGAGGCCTCATCCGCTTATTCTAGCGCCTATGCCAGCATGGAGAGTGTCATGGCTCTTGCTCACCAATCCCTCCTCGGCTACGTCAGTGCTGCAAGCTCAGTTGCAGGTTCTGCCACCTCCGTTGTTGGTGGAAAGATGGCATCCGCCGCATCTGCTGTATCTGGTTCAGCTGAATCTGCTGCTTCTGCTGTTACTGGATCCGCTGCTTCTGTAGCCTCTGATGCCTCTGCATCCATCAAATCTGCCGCCTCTGCTGCTGCCGGATCTGCGAAATCAGTCACTGGAGCCGCTGGTGCCTCAGCTTCTTCCTTGAGCGGCGCTGCTGCCAAATCAGCCTCTTCGATTTCCGGAGTCGTCACGGATTCATCTTCGTCTGCCTCGGTTCTTGGCAGCCTTTCATCAAGCTCTGCCAGTCTTGCAGCTCAGGGTATGGCTTCCGATGCCAGCAAGTCTGTAAAGTCTGCTACTGGCGCGGCAGCAGCCTCTGCTTCGTCCCTGTCTGCCGCCGCAGCTGCCTCCGCTTCGTCCCTTTCCGCTGCCGTAGTAGGATCAGCCTCATCTGTTTCCGGTAACGTTGCTGGATCCGCCTCATCTGTTTCAGGCAACGTTGCGAGCTCAGCCTCTTCCGCTAGCTCCTCTGGAGAAGGCATTCTCTCCAGCTTGAGTGCTGCAATCGTTGGAAGTGCCGCCGACGCAAGCAAGTCCGTCACCTCTGCCACTGGTGCTGCTGCCGCTTCAGCCTCTTCCCTCTCCGGAGCCGCTGCCAAATCTGCCTCATCTGTCAGCGGCGTCGCTGCTGGATCTGCCTCGTCTGTTTCTGGGTCTGTTGCTCCTTCTGCTAGCTCCGCTAGCTCTTCTGGTGAAGGTATCCTTTCTAGCCTGAGTGCTGCTATTGTTGGTAGTGCTTCTGAGGCTAGCAAGTCCGTTACTTCTCTTTCTGGGGCTGCTGCTAAGTCTGCTAGCTCTGCCAGCGCTAGGGCAGGAAGGGCTGCTGATGAGCTTTGAATGGTCTGGCTGTTGTCAGGATCATTCATACAGAGATTAGAGGAAGTTGGCCGGAAAATAAGGGGATTGAGGAGGTGATTGTATGATAAGTGGTTGATAGGGACTAGAGTCAGGGTGAGGATGACGGTTGGAATGATGAAAAAGCAAATAATGATCAAGGTCGAATGAGAATGAGAAACACGAACACAGCAAGATAATGTTGGGATCATGTACTTAGTTAGTGGAGTGTGGTAATAAAATGTAAAAATCTTTGTCTCTATCATATTTGTCGTCGACCTCGTCCTGTCCTGGCTTTTCATGTTGGCTCTTTTATGTCGTTTCCAATGTCATACGTTTTTATCTCGTCTCCAAGGTCAGTTGTTTCTGACTATGTCTGCAGCAAAAATTACCCCTTGGCTCCGTATTGTATTGCTGTGGCGCTCGCTACTGTGTAATGAATTGTATCTCCCACATCATGTCTGGAATATCACCACGTCACTCTGTTGACTAGTGACAGCAAGGGAGACGTGTGGTACAAAATGGTAATCCTCTCTTCCCTTCCACCCCCGTCCGCCTCATTCAAGACTGTCCTGTTAAACCGACCTCTCAGCTTTGACATCCTGCCACGTGCCTACCCGACCAAAAGACCACCTCTTCTGCTCACCACATCATACCACTCGCAATACAGACCTCGATCATTCAAACGACCGAACTAATCGTTCACTCATAGCCTCCAAAACCCAGCTTTCTATGCGTGTGGACACGTCTTGGATCAGATCTGCGTAGCGTGTTGACCATTGTCCTTCTTCTTCTGCTCCTCGTGGGTCATGTGCTGCACCGAGTGGTTGAGATGCGCCCGTGTTGGTGTTCAGGGCAATGTTGCTGTTGGTGGGTGTTAGTTCTGTGTTGTCGTGCTGATAGCCAGTGTCCCCAACAGCGTCATTTTGGCTGTCTCCAAATCCAGCTTCTGCTGTTGCGGCGGTTACAGCATCAACAATCATCGTCTCTGCATTGCTCGGTACATTCGCGCTCATATATGTAGCAGCGTCTGTTTGCACACTATCCTGAGGGAAGAACAAACCACAATGCGCACCCACTTGGTCCACACCAACCATATGAACTTTCGCCCAACAAGGATCACGAATGTTGTTTTTGTCTGCAGGTGGAAGAACGCAGAAAGTCCTCTCCTTTTTTGGCTTTTTCGATCTTGGGCGAGGAGCAGGCACTGCTAATTCGTTGTCGTTGTCATTCTGTGTTGCGGTGTTATTGAGGGTATCTCGTGAAGCGCCTCTCGCAATGAGTGGAGTTGGTTTTGTCACGGATTGGGCTGATGGATTGCGACGTGATTTTGCTTGCTTTTCTTCCTCTTTGGCGACTTTTGGTGCTTCTTTCACTGCGCTACGGTCTGTGGCTCTTGTGTGACTGCTGCTTGGAGGCAGATCCTTACCGACTTGCTTAATTTGTTTTCGATAGGCTTTTATGTCCTTTTCGTAAGCTTTCAGCGCAGTGTTGTAGGTGCGGATGTCTTCTCGGCTTTGAAGAGGTGGTGGGACTGGTGGTTGGGGTGGAATTGGCAGGGTGTGTGAGACCGTCGGTAGTGGTGCGGCTGTGGCTGTAGTAGATATAGCCTGTGGGGCAAGATCGGTCGCGGACTCATACGAGCTTGACGAGGAGGAGCTAGAGGATCTGAAGCGTGATATCGAGAGGCCAATTGCTGGCATGTTGACTTCAGCTTCATTGACAGTGGTTGCGAGACTTGTACTCGACGCATTGGCTGTCACTAGCGGCGATTCTGCTTGGCTTGTTGCTGCTCCGCCTGCAGATGACAACGCCTTTGTCTTCGTCCGCCCTGTACTAACAGTATAGTAATTCACAAATCTTATTCTCGGTACCTCTCTCGTCTTCATTACACTCTGCCTGACGTCCTCCTCTTCCTCTTCCAATGTTCTTATCCGCTTATATCTGTCCCTCAAGCCGTCGTAGTCAGCCAGACAAGAGACAAAATCAGCGTACGATGATACCAATTGCACCATAGCTGATTTCAGGTTCTTGGCATTGCCGGTGATGAAGTTGCGTGCATTTGCCCAACCTGAACGTGTGGGTAGCCTCACATCGTTTGAAAAGGCTGTATTGAAATAGGCTTGAGATTGTGGCAAGGAGAATGGCAAAGGAGTGCCGTCTGTTGATGAATTTGGTGACTTTGCCGGCGTGTGGTTAGTGCTGAAGAGGGATGAGATGCCCGCAGCGATAATGCCAGGACGCATGCCTAGGAATGGAGTGTCGAAGTTGACAGTGCCGAGGATGTGGTGTTTTTGAGAGATGCCAGGAGACCGTAGCAATGCGACTTCGGAAGCAAGTATGCCACCCATGCTATGACCGCATAAGATGATGTCGGTATTTGGTGATTCGTTTTGAGTGAGCCAAGTACTGAATTGATCTCTAGCAACGGTGATGGTATCCTTTGATCTGTATCGAGGATATATCTTTGTTTGCACGACATGACTGTTGCTAAGGAGGATTGACACTAGATCGTGGACATGACGAGGGAAGCTTTGGAAAGACGTCTCATTGCCCATGAAACCGTGGATAAATAGTAGGAGCAGTCTGCGACGCCCATCTTGCGAGGAGATTGAGTTATCACGTTGAGCCAAAGATACTGATGACGACGATGCCGGGCGTGATCTTGGAGGCAATGCAGGCGGAGTAGCTAATGTAGCGTATGAAGGGGGAACAAATGAGTAAGGAGGAAGTGGAGTGCTCTGTAAGCTGTGCGAAGACGGCGTAGGTCGATGATGAAGCGTGTATTGACTCAGTCTTGGCGATGTGGCATATACCGAAGACAAGCTCTCAGTGTCGGCATAATCATCGTCGTCCATCTTTTCAGAAAGGTTGGTGAGAGTCGACTGCGTTCACAAATAATCACAATCAGGCATCACATTTTGTTCTCCTCATCAATTGTAACCTTGATTGTTGCACAGACGCTTCAAGCGGGGTAGGACCGCATCGCCACACTCTGACAGCACCTCCTAGATGGATGTCTACGAAGATATCAGTCGGTACCTTTACCTAGGCCTAGGAGCAGCGGAATAGAGGAGATGCCAGCTCATGAGGCCTATGGATATTCCAGGTTACCCCATTGAACCCTCTGCTGTCACTGGTCACGTGATCTGGCGTTACATAGTGGGGCACATTTGTCACATAGCAACGACTTGTCGACGTGCACGAGCTCTGAACTCCACCTGAACATCATAAATAGCTAAACATCCAGTTCGTGGTTAGTCTAACTGAGCGCTCAGATTGGCACACAGCTATGGCAACTCCAAGGCGTAGAAGCAGTCGCTTGCGAGGCGTCAAGGTACAGCTCGAGGAAGCTTCGCCGAAGAACATGATGACTGACAATCGCGTAGGCTGAGCCAACTTCATTTGCATCACCTTCTAAGCTCGCCGCCGTGACCGAGAGCGATGAGCAGACAGAAGCCAAGACACCCACCTCAACACCACGACCTGCAAAGCAAGAGATGCACCCTGCTCGCTATCAAAGCTCTCTAAAGAAAGAACATTCAGCACAACGTTTCGCGTTGACTGATGCAGACTTCCCACCTCCACGCACTACAACAAACACTGGCATGATGCTTCCGCCTTCGTCGCCTGCTGCTAAGGTAGCCGCCAAACGCCAATCATTTGCAGCACCAGATTTTGAGTTCAAGTTTCGTCAATCGACTGACATGAGCAATGAAGCTCAAAGGCTTATGGATGAAGTAAGAGAGCAGGCTGCGAGGATCAAAGGTGAACTTGATAAAGGACGCGAACAACAGGAACGCGATGACAGCGAGGTGGAGGCACGTTATGGTCGTAAGATAGCCACACCAAAAGGCAAAAACGGGCGCTACAGCAGCGTACACAAAGAGGAGTTCAGCAAGATGGGCTCTATAGCTGACCACGCAAGCACGTACCGCGCCGGCGCGTCACAATCGAGCTCGTCTCATCCTGTGACAAGCACTACCACTACAACGACGAAAGTACCACTCAAGCCGGAAGCTGCTGTGAAGTCTATGCCTAAGGCTGGACCTACAGGACTCAAACGCAATGCCTCAGTCAAATCCTCAAATGGAGATGAGGACGACATGTCTAGTCCAGCAAAACGTCGACGTACAAATGTGTCTGGCCTGATCAATCGCTTTGAGAGCTCATCTCGACCCGAGTCGCGTTCGGCAACTCCTACAGTCACTTCTTGGAACGCCTCAAAAATTGCTACACCAACCAAATCCTCACTAGCAAGATCTGATAGTGTCAAAAGCCTCAAGGGTACTGGTATTCCAGTCTTCTCAAACTCTGCAGGAATCAAACCATTCAGCACGCCTACCGCTTCACGAACTTTCGAACCACAGTCATCTACCAAGAAAGCAAGAACATCATTTGTACAGCGATTGAACAGTATCAAATCTGTCAAATCGATCCTTCGTCGTCCTAATCTTTACTATTCCAACAGCCCACTCAAGCTTGCAGCTGATACACATGTTTCGCCACCGAAAGCGTCAGCAAACCAGAGCATCAACGATCAGAACATTGAGAAATTGCTTCCAGACGTGCGCGAAACCATCCCTGCATCACCTTCTCACAGAAAGGAAAAGCACGTCAATTTTTCACCTCAAAAGGACGAAAGATCTCGTATTGGCACGCCTAATACGCCAAGTCCAATCAAGGCAACAGCTGTCTATCCAACATTAAATCTCTCAACCAACCAGAATACCAGTCCGACTCCAGCTGGCGTAACAATGAGCAACTCACGTGCTCGCGCCTCTATAGCTGGCACTACTGATTTCACCTTCCGCTCAAATCAAGTCATCAGTTTCTCCCCAGAACATAGAATCAACCCTGCAATTGCCGCCGTGGTCGCCCGATCAGGTACTCCCACCATTCGACGCGTCCGTGCTAGCGATGCGTCTTACCTGACCAACACAAACACATCTCCATCAAAGCTAACAGACTTCCCCAACCTGCCTCACGGACTGAGCAATAAGAAACGCAAACGTGAAAGCGCCGAGAAGAGAGATGCTCTGATCTTTGGAAATGTCGAGAATGCCAACAGCAGTGACAAGGAGAATGCTGGCGACTCAGGAGCTTCAGTCGAGCAGGGCAGTCCTACTAAAAGGATGAAAATGAGTCTGCCGAGACCGACTGCCAATGTTGGTGCTTCCGTATCAGGTGCTGCTGCGACCAGGGCGGCAAGAGCTGCGGGCCATAGTAAGATTCCAATGAAGAGGACTGGCGCGCAGACTCCTGGAAAAGGCAAGAGTGTGATGAGCCTGAGCAGATTGACTGCGCTCGCAAGGCCTAAGGAGAGGGGTTGAGGGGCTGTGACTGGGACTGCAAATGGCACTGGTCAAGGGAGGGACTGGAGTTGAGCAGGAGATTAGTAGTCTGGACAAGGGGCGGAAGAACTTGGAAGAAGGAAGCAGGGGATTTTTCATGTTTGTCACGATACGTTTTTAATGATTGATGATTCGCCTACATTGGCACACTCTGGAATGGCACGGCAAAGGATAGGACTTGCTTGTCGTATTTGGACTGGAAAGCATAGGATTGCTTGGTTTAATTTGTACAAAGGGTGCAATAATACATGATTATGCATATGTTTCTTCATCTCTTACACCGAATCGATTGACAATGAGTATGGTATGGTCCGGCATGGTGGGTGACTACAAGCATACCTCGTTTACTATACCAGTATCTTACCTTTTGACAAGAAATGTTATCAGTATAGCTGTTTAGTACCGCGGTTATTCCTCCGGTTGTCAAAGCTGCAACCACAGAAACATCCACGCCGTCACGTACCGCGCTACACTACAGTATCATTTCGACGACAAATCTGGTGTATCAAATCCAGAATCTCCAACTTGACCACTAACCCGGTAGTATATAGGTCCAAGGTCATTGAGGACAGCGACAACAACTATCACACTACCGACAAGCGCATTCCTCGATAGACGATCCCACACAAACGACAGCTTCCCCTCCATAGATCCCTTGTCACGCTAGTACTGCCATCGTTTGATGCCTTCCCGCCTCACCTGTACACCATGGAGGACAAAGCTCAACCGACGAGTCCAATAAGAGCTCTCTTTCGCTCACCCTTTCGCACCAAGAACAAGCCTCTTCCCTCGCTTCCAATCGATCAACGTCCAGCGCGCTCGCCCATCGTCGAGATATCTGCCAATGTCGTACAACAGCCGCCGACATCGCCTCTTAAGAGTAAATCCTCCAATGGCTTCCTATCGAAACTACTTGGGTCCTCCCGAAATCGACATAGTAATAGCACGGCAGTGACGACCACTTCTGTAATATCGGATGCCACGTCACCTCAGCGCGTCACAATCAACGCTACCACTACTACGCGATCTCCGTCCTCACCTGCTGACGATAGGGCGAAAGCGTCGCGCTCACCAATACGCAAACATAACTACTTTGGCAGCCTTAACAAGAAGAAAAC
>Ga0181467_100096_pt1 | contig 37335 bp, 38 predicted proteins | sample InSIn5gowninarea_2_FD_119079 | JGI IMG/M metagenome (GOLD analysis project Ga0181467, IMG submission 119079) | Clean room microbial communities from NASA Spacecraft Assembly Facility at Jet Propulsion Laboratory, Pasadena, California, USA -... ... | reverse complement strand
CTGTTTTTACTGTTCTTACTCTAGTCGCTCGCCTTACTGCTTACCGCTCTACTGCCTACGTCCTCTTTAGTACTAAGCTTTACTAGGCCGCCTATAAAGCTGAAGGTCTTAACTAAGTCACTCTTAGTTCTTGTATAATTAACTAAGTCGCTCTTAGCGCTCGTATTAGTAGCCTTATTACTAGTATGTTAAGTTTACGGATCTGTTATTATTCGTTACTAACTCGTAAATAGCTATTAGTCGTTCTCTTACTACTTACGCTTACTATATAGCGGCTTTATATTATAAGCTTAGTGTTTTCTAGAAGGAGGAGGCTATTATAAAAGAGGAGGTAGTAAAGATAAGAGAAGAAGAGAAGAATACAGAAAAGAAGAGAGTAAAAGAGTAGACAGTAAAAACAGAAGAAAGACGGTAAAGACCTATTAATTATTAGTATTAATACAATTAACTATAGCTATATTACTTATAGAATAAACAGTGAGACCCTCTACTTTAATAGTAGTAGTTAGCACAAGAACTACTAAAATAGCCGTTTATAACTACGTAACTCTCTTAAGGTCCGTAGTTATAACGGTAGTAGTTACACGTTACGACTCGTAACTAACTCGTTATTTAAGTCAGCGTAGCTTTTATGTTAGAGCCCCTAGTCAGGTTAGTAGTACGTTTAAGGCGAAGAGTAAAAGGGCGTAAAGTAAGGCGAGTAGAGAGGTTAGTAATAGTATAAGTCCGTTAACTAGTAAACGGAGAGAAGACGAGCGCTTTACAGTCCGTTAGTATAAGTTATAACTGTATATAAAGATAAACTTACTAAGAGTAAGACTAAAGATAAGAGTAACAGGAGTAAGAAAGGAAGAAGGAAGCGAAGTGCTTATAAGCGTTATTAATGCGTTTTCTTTAGTTATACAGTATTAGTATAAAGTCCGTAATATATTTAACGGCCCGTTATATTAATATAACGTACCGTCGCTTATAATGTTATTTAAAGAAGAAGAAAAAGTTAGGAGGTTCTAAGTTAAGGGGTTTATATATAAGCTTTAATTTGTAATTACTATTAACTGTATTGTCTAGTTACGTACAATTAATTTAAGGATTTCTATTACTTAATTTAATTCTATTCTATCTAATTATAAAGAGTATAATAGCTTTACAGTTAAATAGGTTCTATTCTATAGGCTGACAATAAGTGTAAACAATAAGAAAGGGGGATTCTCGCTTAATATTACGGATCCGTACTGTACTCTGATTGGCTACGCATCCGTAAAGCCTCCGGCAGGACGAGTTGCCGAGGTCCGCTAAGGGGGGTCTGCCTGAGGCCAAGCCTTAGCGCGGCCGTAGGCAGGCCCGCCGCCAGGCGGGCCAAGAAAGCTCGTTAAGTACCAACGTGACACTGACACTACTCTGGCTTCCAAACTCTGGTTACTTGGGTGTAAATTGAAATGAGGACAGGAGAAGCGGTGTGCTTGCTCTCTTCGGTAATTGTGTCTAGGTACAACGTTGGGGAACAATATTGAGCATCGATACAAGTCGAGAGACATAGAGCAGGTTAAGTCAGAGACATCACCATTACCTATAACAGAATAGCGCAATCGGTCTCCATAATCCGCACTAAGCCCCAGACTGCATTATCTCTTAGCTGCTGATTGCAGCATAAGTGGAGGTTCTGAACTTCTGGGAGACGGGGGGGTTTATGGTCTGCAGTAGTTAGCCGATCGCCGGGAAGAACAAGGCTCAAGGGAAGACCACGGACACCCACACCAAACCTTGAACTTGAAGTGACAGCTTGAACGGACTTCCACTCCGACCTTCGAAACACAACAACACTCAGCAACATTCAACAACAACAATCAGAACAGCAATACACCACAATCAGTTTCCATCATCGTCGCTTCGCTCATCACTCTACTTCTACCCTTTCTTGCACTTCTTCGCCTGCAGTAAAGATCATCATCTTCCATTACTGTACTGCTCGAGCCTATTTGCCAACTATCCCGGTTCAGCAACCAGTCATCCATCCTTCTTGCTCTTCGAGCTTCTCACCTTCACCATCTCGCCCGATAACACCTCGTGCAAGGTCGTCAAATACTTTGATCTTCAACACGATAGCTGCCTTGCACCATCCGGTTTCCAAGCAGCTCGATCTGTTTCTGTCGCAAGTCGAGTGAGTCGGCGCCCCAAACAGCTTGCTCCCAACACCTTCCAACGCGCTCCTCCCAACGTTTCGCCTGCTAATCCATCGTCGCTTCATCACAGAGAAACATAGCAAGTAGTCTATTATCAACATGGCTGGCATTACATCCCCCCCTCGCGATATTCCCACTTCCAACGGCCGAGACAGCTTCGCTGCTGTAGCGGCTAGGAGTGTTCCTCTGGCGAAAACCCATCCGCTCCCTACTCCTCCGAATTCTATCTCTCCTTCCCTGCCTCCTCATGGGCTTCGTGCCTATGAGACGCGCGCCGCAGTAGCTGCTGTGGCTGCTGGTCCTCATCTGGAGATCGACTCCGATCTCGATCTTCAAGATGGGAATGGGCATGATAGTTCGGGTGAACACGAGCATGACATCGGAACCCCCGGTATGGAGTCGGCTGGAGCTATAACAACGGCTTTGCTGGCTAAGCACCATTTGCCGGAGATCCTGCTGGCTCATGGTCCTTTGGCCATCCGCCACATCACGGGTTATCTCACGACTTCCGTGCCTGGCTTCTCTGGGATACCAACCACGAAAGCTAGGAGACTCGTCGTGGGTGCGCTAGAGGGTCGCGGAGTGGGGGATGAAGAAGGAATGTATGGTGAAGTGAAGTTCGAGAAGGTAGGATGGGGAAGGTGGACCGCGAAGGTGGATGGGCAGGCAGCTCGAGCGCGTATGGCTCACTCGCCACCATTGAGTGGGCCTTCTTCCTACGCATCTGCGCTGCCTATCTCGCAGACTCCGGACTGGACATTCGATAGGACACGATTGAATGCTCCAAGTTCCAGCTGGGCAGGTAACTCAGCTACCTTCTCCCATGACGATGAAATGGATGTCAACATGCTCGAAAACGAAGCGGATAAGATGTCCATGGACGGCGATGGATCCTGTTCCTCATCCGAAGCGCCGCCGGAGGATGAGATCATGGGATACGACCCTGCAGACATGACCGATGACGAAGACTGGGCAGCCGTGGGAGCAGCGGCACTGCGAGCAGCTTCCAAGCCTTCCTCATCATCAACTCACAGTCCTTCAACCGCACGTGTCTATACCGGGGGATCCCACAGCGGTGGTGGGCCATCCCTCTTGGCGAAAACGCCTTCTCAGTACAATTCTTTACAACAAACAACTCAACTTAATAATTTCAACTTCGCTTCCAATCTTCAGGAGAGGGAAGCTGTCGAGGCGCTCTTACGACTCGGTTCTGTATAAAATTCTTGGCGGCGTTACGGGCATATGGGCATCCTGGGCTTGGGAGGCTTGCAATGCCAAGGTGGGAGGGTTGGATTGAGCATCGTTTTGGGGGAGGGTATCGACTTTCCTGCTATTCAGCATCTTTCGAATGAGCGTGTTACGATTTTGATCTGCCGGCGTGCAGCGATCGTACTACGCGGACTCTGTTTTATTGTTATATCCATATCGACTATGAAATTGGAGGGTAGCTTCACAACTCAACGGAAGCTGGTTTGATACAAGTCTGGCGCTATTACATGGTTGGGCTGGGAATCAAACGACTGGGAGGAACGACAACAAATGGAAAACCTTGAGCCTGTGCAAAAATCTCGTGCGCTCGGTATCCATGGTTATGGGCTGTATTGGTCGCATCTTCTTTCTTTCCATTCTTCCTATCGTACCCGGACGGGACGGTCCGTTTCGTCCACTTCTCAACGATGTTCTGCAGCGAGAGGGAACTTCATCGGGTTCCACTCCTGTCTACTCGGTGTCACCTTGTCAAAATTAAACATTTCGCTTCATCAACTACTCGGCATGACGAATAGCTTTTGGGGCATGGCAGGGCCAGCGGGAGCGGGATTGACCAGACAGCTTGTGACGGGCCGTACCGCGCGAATGTGTAAAGATTCCTTTTCGCGCCGTCGTCGTCGAAGTAGTTCGAAGAATCCTTCCTGGCGCTAGAGGAATTCAGGTTTTATGAGTTCGATGCGAAGCTCTATTGTAATCAATTAATTACTTCTAATTATCTTATCGTTGGGGGAGGAGAGTGTGATGGGATCAGGAAAGGGCATGTATGGCAATTACGCTGGGATCGGAATGAATGGAGGAGAGATAGTGATTGTGAAGGAGGAAGAAGGAGAATTTGGGGACGGAGTGGGTGGGATGGAACAAGGAAATATCAATCACGAGTGAAAGGAAAGAAAGTGCAGATTATTATTCAGGCAGGACCTACCTAGCCCTAGCTAGCATTGTTCCGAGGGCTTGATTGCTTTATCGAAACGAAACGGGGAAAATGGGGAGAAATGCTGAATTAGAGTCTCTACTCTTAGACCTGCCTACCTCCATATTCACTCATCACTGCTGTGGTAAAATGTAAAAGAGTGATGAAGAAGTGATGAAGGAGTGATGAAGGCCTGTAAAGACCCCATATACCCCGACTTTCTTTTTGAAATTTGGAGCATTCGTGTCAAATATCCGAACCCTTTGTACTGATATTTGGGAATACATACTAACCAGGATGATGTCCCCATCGATATAATTCGATTTACTGGCGAATCAAGTGTTACTTCTCCATTCTTATTTAGATTCGAGCTTCATTTGAAATGACTGACTGACTGGTGTAAAAGTGACACGGGTGTCTCGATCTCTGCGGCATGACTTTGTTAGAAACGTGCAAATGCAAGTGCAATGTTTCTACGCTTAAACGTCATGCTATACTATGTATTAACATTCGAGTCTGTGGGTATCATGTCAACTATCCGCGCTTCAACATCGTCACCACCTCCAAAGTCCCCTGTGCATCAAAATCCAGCGACTGCTTATGATTCCTGCCTCCCTCCTTCTCTCCCTCCCTCGTAGCTTCATCCTATGATGTAACCCCATTCTCATCCTCTCCTTTTCCACCCCCATATCCACGTCCAAACCGAAAGTCAACGCTCCACTCGTAAAGATCAGATGCATCAATCACTTCTTCCTTCCCCTAGCACTGACCTCCCCCTTCTCTCCAATATTCAACAACACCCTACAATCGGGACAATACCACTTCGACGTCCGTGGCGGGATGGTGGTTAGACCTACGCATTCAAAGTGGAACCATTCATTTGGGCACTAATTGTAGATTCATCAATACAAGGTGATCTTTGCATACAGAAAAATACGAAGACGGAGAAGGGACAAACTCACCTGATCATTCTCACAACAAATCATCTCCCCGAAGCTCACACGATGACAGAAGCAGTATCTCGGCTCGTCAGGATCGATCAAATTCCCCTCGTCATCTACCTCGTCATACACGATCTGCACTGCGTCCTGTGCATGTCCATCACCTTTCTTCTTCTGACTTGCCTTCTTTCTCGGCGCTCCAGCCCGCTTGCCAACGCTGACGGCGGCAGATCCTTCGCTACTGGCTGTGACGATACCAGGGGCGGGCCGTTTCGTGCGTCTGTTTTGAGAACGGGACTCAGGAGCGGGTGTGTTGCGAGCGGTGCTGGTACGTCGGGGTCGGTCGATCGTTGCGGTGGCCGTGGTTTGATGAGTGGGCTCGACAGAGGAAGCTTTGCCGCGAGAGGAGGTAGGTCGACGTCCTGTTGAGATGGGCTCGGGAGCTGGTGCAGATGGGATATTTGTAGCGGAGGTTCGGCGGGGTCGCGACCCAGCTGCGGTTTCCGTGTCTTCGAGGCCTTTGTCTTTACGCGTTGCTTTCTTGATTTCGATCTTGACAGGCTCGGCAGGCTTGGGTGCTATGCTTCTGGTGTCTGTTCTGGTGTTGCGCCTATTCTCGGGAGGTAGTATGGGTGTGGTTGCTTTCCTGGGGGAGCCAAGAGATGGTGGAACTATAGGGCTGGATTTCTCGGTTGATGCGGAAATTAGGACGTTTGAGGATGATGAGATTGCAGATCCAAGAGCTGGTATAGAAGTACCGTTCGTCTTGATACGTGGAGGAGCCGAGCCAGAACTATCAGTCTTGAGCTTTTTTAATGACTTGCCAGTCTTGCCCTGACTCTCAGCTCCAGCGCTGGGTGCCTCAGAGTCTCTCTTTCTCTTCCTGGAAGATGAGGCAGTCTTAATCGCAATCTTCCCCCGTGAATGATCATTGTTCTTGCTGAAAAGGCCCTTCATCGCCTGGGCAGCCTCGGCCATCTTTCGAGCAGACTCCTCTGCCTCCTCCGCTGCCAGCTTGGCTAGCTCCTGCGCTTGCTTCTCCTTCTTCATCTTCTTAGCATCATTCAATTTGAGACCACGATTGGCAGCTGCTCCACTATTGGCCGTCAACCCTAATGCCTCAACACTGATCGCACCCTCGGAGTCAACATTCTGACCATTGAGCTGAGGGGGTACAGCATGGTCAAAGATCTCGCCAGCAGCTTCAGTCGCAGCCTTAGTTGAACGATATGCTTCCAAACCGCGACCCCGAATCTTAAGCTCCCGGGCTATCATCGTATCGCTTGGGCTCCACACCGCATTCTTCTTCATTCTCTTCCTCAATTTAGCAAGTTCCCACGCCGTCAATTCTAGCCATGGTGCATGTACACTGCCAGGTGAAGCATCTGACGGAGGCGGCTCAAGCTTAGCAAGAGCATTGCTCGTTGAGATGCCAGCCACAGAGCTATGTACGTTGGTTCCCATTCCAGGCAGTCTTGGGGCTCGCGGTGGCTTGGGAACTTTGTTCTTCGGTATCTTCAGCTTGATTCGACCATTGCCAAGTGACCTGATAGCAGGAGCAGGTGTAGCAGGTGTTTCGATCTCGGAGTAATCATCGCTCTCGCTGCCATAAGATTCATAGTCAAGCTCATATGGTGCGAGAACTTCTCCAGGGACGGTGATTCTCGGAGCGCGGTGCTTGCGTACTTTGATGGTATCCTGAGCAGCAGCTGCAGATCTGTCCACCCTCAGCGTTATCTTCGGAGCTCTCGTCGTCACAGGCGATTTCATCTTCTGCGGAGCGGGACTTGGAGGACGTTCAGGTGGCCAAGCTGCAGCCATAGCCTGCAGCTTTGCCAGTATATTCTTCGCTCTCGCATGATGCCTGTCAATATTCCTCGCCATCCGACTAGCTTCTGCATGGGCCAGCCTCCTCGCACCCACGGCCTCCGAAAGATTCTGGGATATGTCTGCTCGCAGTTTCACAGCATCCGGCTTGAATTCCGCAGGAAATTCGGGCAGCTTGCCATATGTCTTCGTTAGATCATGTACTTCTGCAGATGCCTTCTCGTACTTCTGATCAAGGTTACCAATCAAAGTCAAAGATCGGATCATATCAGAAGGTAGGTACTCGGTGAAGTCGAGGAAATCCGTCACGGTCGCCTGAGCATCAGGATCGAGCGGGAGATCGAGCGGTTTCGCCATCGATTGTATAGCTTCAGCAATCTTATTACTTCGCCTGGGATTCGGACTTGTAGCTTCGAGAGGATGTTCCATCTCCCCGGTCATAGCAATGTCCGCATCGATGGCACTGTTCTTGTGTCTACCTGTGTGTGTTGTTTGTCCCCGTATTGTTGTTGGCGCGGCGGCCGAGTGTGAAGTGGAGATCTTGATACGACAACTTAAGATGCCCGTGTCATTGAGCCATCTGCAAAGAGAGTCGACAAGGTCAGTGAAAAAGCTCTGTGCCCTTACAAGTTGACGCAAACAAAAATCGCCAGAGTAGCTCCAACTCTGAATGAATATGGGTGTGGCCCTTTTCCCTTCTTTGCCTAGTGCCGTGCATTCACCGCCTTGAGGCTCACCTACGCCGACCACGCTTTCACCTTTGGGGCGTGGCCGTGGCCGTGACGCGCGAGACTCAAGAGTGGAGAAAAAACAGAGCGTTGGTGGAGCATGTACTTGTACTTGTAGACGTCGCGATAGCGCAATGAAAACAGTGGGACGTACCTTCTAGAGCCGTCGGCCGCCATGATGATGGTGATGATGTTTGCACGTTGCGTGCATAGGGTGAGAAGTGACCACCAGTCTTGCGCTTGTTTGGGTTTAAAAAGAAGATGAACCTCTCGCTCCTTTCATTTGTTTACTTCTTTTAGCGTCATGATGTCCGAATAGGGATGTGTGTTTTAAGGCAGGTCCGAAGGTGATCTTGTCTGCGGGTCGTGCTTGATACTTCGTCATGGTCACAAGGTCCGCTTCATTTATTACAGCCTTGACAGCGACTCAACAGTGTTTCAGCTACGAGGAGAAGCGAATTATTGCTTTGCTGACTTCTGCTGAGAGATTGGCCGAGTTGGAGACCCCTTGTATTCACCCGGTACCCCGCTTGATTTGCTTCCTTACAAGCGAGGTAACTCCATGCTGAACACATCCCAAATCTGTACTACTTCATCCATTCTTTTCCTACGAGGTATGGAGTACTCGCCACCACGACTCTGAAGTTACGGAGTATGTGCATAGATGTAGAGGATTCGATCACATGATACTCACGTGACCATATACTAAGCAACCTCTCCTAGTCCAGCTGGCGATTGACGGCATGTATCCTGAAGCTTTACTACAGTCTCGCTAGAGAAGACCACATTTGAAGCCCAACGAGATCACCCTTGAACATTTGCACTGCATCAAGTGGCCTTCGCCTTTCAGGCCAAAGCTGTGGCAGGAGGCAGCATTACGCTGCCTGCGAAAAGCTTAGATCTGAGAAGCTACAAGATTCCCTCTATTCATCAAGGCTATCATAAGTCTATCTCAACACGTTTACATGACAACGAGATCCGAGTGTCAGATTTCCATTGGACGGACGCCTTCACAGCTTGTTTCTACATCATCTCTACGCTTCAACATGCTCCATGATCTTACTTACCATGATTCCACTTCACATTATGCAATTATTGACCAACCCAACAGGCTAAGCCAAGTCCCGGGAGTGCATTTCCATCTCCTACCAGTCGTGTGAGTGGAGCCACTCTTCGTTCCTGACAACAGAGTAACATACCAACCAAGGCTTCATCTTTGCAAAACGCGGTCAGTGCAAACACTTCTCTTGGTAATCATCATGTTATGCTCCATCTCTTTCCTCACACACACATACTTCACACAAAGCAAAAAATTACGAAGCCTCGTCAATCAGAATAAGCACCAAGCCTCCATCGCTTGCATACGCAACATCACTGACAGGCGGACGTCTCGAGAACGATCCTTAAACCTGGTCAGATCACATAGACTATTCCTGTCTAATGACCTACCAAGTCCCCCACGCCGAAGAATCGCGAAACTGATGAGGGATTCTCTTCATCATCATCGTGCCCAAATCCGTGCCCCAAGAACAGCTACTCGAGTTCGCAAACGCATGAGCATGATGCCTTCCTAAGCGAGAAAGAAAGGAGAGTAACACTACACCCTCCTAGGAAACTGGTAAACACACATGCGATATGCAACAAAACATTGTAGCGAGCTTTTATGCTTCACTCACCGAGTAAATGACGAGACCCGTGGCCAACAAACCAGGGAATAATCGAAGCATAGACTTGATCATCATCCGACAATTTCAATCGACACACATAAACCCATATGATTGCATATATCCTACTCTTCGGAAGGGATCCCATACTTCATTCTTGAAAGCATATGTAGAGTCACATTTTGCATACCTCTCTCCACCTTACATGGGTATCTTCAGATCCCTTCTTAGAACTCCAATGTTCTAAGACAATCCAGCACTTTTGCCACCACCTTCAGCCCTATTACACGACATGGCATGGCGTAGTAGAATTCAACATTCTCAATCCACTCTCGCTTCAAATCCTCCATCTCCTTTCCCTCTCCTCTCACTTCCAGACTCACACAGCAGCGCAGGCCCCCAGCGCCAACCCCGTAACTCCAGCCGCCAGTACAAATACCGCCGAATACACGAATGCGCCCCAAGCCTCCACCCCTTCCACCGTAACCCAAGTCTGCACAAAAGTGTTGACTCCACTGACCAGCATCGCTGCCGCCGTCCTCTTGAGCACTGTTCTCGTTCTCCTTTCATACCCCCAGATATTCCACCTCATTGTCTCCACTAAGGTGGCCGTCTCAGGATTGAATGTTTTAGCCTTCATATCAGAGAGCGTGGGCATCGTAGCGGTGGCGGGGACGAAGATGAATGATCGCGCCGCCTGGCCGGCGAGGAGTGAGATGGGGAAGAGTGTAACGAAGGTAGCTGTGTAGGCATTGGTGAGGGTGGGGATATAGTTGAAGTGGTAGGCAAGTTTGATTGGTAGATATGTTGCGAATGCGAGGTGGAGAAGTACGCTGTAGATAATTGCGGGAAGAATGATTGTGAAAATGCGAATTGGGATATCCGTTAGGATGGCTTGATTCGGTACTGCGACCGCACGGCTGCTGGAAGAGGTGGAGGATGCTGAATGAGCGAGGGAAATAGGGCGGAGTAGTCGAAATGGAATGTATGTCGTTAGACAATTGACCCCAAGGGACATAAGGACCGTAGAAGGCGCGACTTCATAGAAAGCCGACAGAAGATACAACTTTTCTCTAATTAGCACTATTCTTCTTCTTCCTCTTCTTCTCCTTGATTCTTGCACAAGATACTCACAGCAGGACCATGTCCCAGCACCGTCAAAGACACAAGATCAAACCCATCAAACCCACCCCACCACCCCAATCCCAATTCTACCGCTCGATATCCCACCAAAACACCCACCTCCCACCACTGATCCAACCTTCTCGACACAACAGCGAGATCACTCTTCGCATACACCGGCATCAATCCATACAGCATCGCCGAGAGCGTCAAGCTCAGCGTCACCAGAAGCGGGAACCGCAGGAAAGGCGGAAGCTTGGAGACGCGAATGGGCGCATCGCCTGCTGCGATCGCGCTGCTTGGTTTGGAGACAGTGGTCGCGGAGACCTTGCGGGGTGGCATTGTTGATGTTTGTGTTCTGCGTTGCGCAGTGCAGCGATTATTAAGACTATTGGAAGGGAGGGAAAGTTTGAGGAGTAGAGGTGGTAGGAAAACAGGCGTGTCGCGGGAAGGAGGATGTTGTTTACCTCCCTACAAGATTCCAGTGACGTAGTAAGAGTCGCTGGGGTGCGGGTGAACTTCGGAGAGGGGAGCTCTGGAGCTCCACCAGCTAGCTCCCTTCAGAGGAGAAAAATCGGCAGGATTTTTCAGGGTCTTCCTCCTCCTTTCTGATATTTCCCAGCAGGCATTTAGACGGCTGCGATACTTGTTGATACACCAGGCCCAATGGATTATTCGCAGGTGCTGCTGATCTCAATGGGTTCAAGAGCACTTTTCAAACTTGCGAAGGGAAGCAATGAGTCACTGTTACGTCTCCTCTCACTGGTTCCAGAGGAGCTCTCACAGTGTCCCTTTTCTACAACCTTTTCCCTACTATTTCGAACAGCAGACTACTAGCATTCGATGCTTTTGCTCCAATGCTGTAGCAAGGAGCATTTCAATCAGCACTCAATTATATTCCCCGTCGTCTGGGGTCTATTCTCTTCGTCTCTTGGACTGGCGGTGAGTTCAATTCACATATTCTCAGCTCCCCAGGTAGGTTCATCCAATGCATTTATTACATCTTGGAAGTCGGACTACATAACATGCCCATTACTTCCGAACGAATACTTCCTCCATATGCTATGGCGTTAGCTCGACGCTCGAGAACGAGCCTCACTTTAACCTCGTGGTCCGGATGGCCACTCTTCGGTGCTGAGGCTCGGCTGCGGAGACAGTCGCCTGATGTATATCACAATGATACAAAGGAAAACGATGCCACTCGATGCGCTTTTGTACCTCGCTTGATGGCCATTTACTCCTCCATACGGCCGAAGACACCGTCGTCATCCTCGTCGCTTGGCTCGCGAGAGCGTTGCTCCGAGAACTCGTCATCCGCAACGCTAGAATCACGGTCATCCATCTTCGCGTCGATTGCGTGTACTTGGTGACGAGTGTAGCTTTCGGTCTGACGAGGTTGATGACTGGTGGCCAACTCCGACGCAGCGTAGGAGTTCTGGTTCAAATATTGTAAGGGTATGTGGGGAACAGGCGGCGCATCTTCAGGCAGAGTCACCGGAACAACCTTGGTCTGCCCTGCGCTACCAAAGCTGCACGACAGGAGTTCCACAGCAGCTGCCAAGCCCTCATCGCCTCCATTCTGGCTTATACCAGAAGACATGGGACGACGCTCGTGGCTCTGCTGGCGGGAATGTCCATATGTGCTTGGAATGCTGGTGCCGTAAAGGTTGGCAGAGGGTGCGGACTGGTAGGAGCGAGAATATCCCGAAGCACCACTGCCACTGCTGTATCTCTTGGAGCGATATGATCCACTGCCATGATACATAAGGTTCTCAGGTGGTGGAGTGGTATCAGCTGAACTCGTAGCATCCTGCTGCTCCGACGACGTAGTTGGAGAGGCCGATCCATCTTGGTTGTCACTCTCAAAGTCCTTGGCAGAATCAGGAGGTGTGACACCTCCTTGATTCATTGTCAAAAGGACTGAGGCGGCTTCTAAAAGCTGGACTTGTTGATGCTTCGAGATAAGCAGCTTGGAGGTGTACGACCATTCTGGAGTATGCTCCCACCTATATTTGACGATTAACAACCATTTTGCAGGAGAGCTTGTTGATCAAATAACAGTGGAAGGAGAGCCAGAATGTGAAGCCTTGGATGGGAGGCACATACAAATGCTTGGACAAGCAGCTGCTGTGCTTATATCCCTTTCCACACTTATCACACTTGAGATCACCACCATTGCTCTTCTTCCCATCCTTGATAAGATGTTGACCCTCGCTGGCGCGTCTGGTACGAGCCTTGCCGAAATCTTCGGCGTTCTCATCCTCCATATCATCGTTCTGATCGCTTTCGATGGCATTCTCATCTCGCTCGGACTTCAATTGGAACTTGTGGTTCGACAAGCTTGGAGATGGAGAAGGTAGACTGCCAGGCACTCCAGACCTCTTTGACGATGTATTTCGACGAGACGAGATAGGCATTGGCACCGACGAATTTCCAGACTCCACAACAGCAGCTACTATAGCCGCAACATTATTGGCAGTCGAGGTAACGCTTTTCCGACGTGTGACTCTGTTGGGCGGTACAAGGGAGCCCGACGACACAGAGTGCGAGTGTCCTCGAGATTGCGAAGGTCGAGGAAGGGAGCCGGACAGGGACGAACGATGCTGGATCGCAGGTCTGGAAGAATGCTGCAGCTCCTGTAGGGTGAATGATCAACAAAGAAAGTCCCTATTCGCCCTTGGACGGGGAATGTGGACGGCTTCGTACCTTTGATGAGCCCATGCTGACTGATGTATGTGGCCCTCAATCCTCTAAGCTCTTGCAAAAGAGAGCGAACATATGAGGACCCTTGGGGCAAAAAATTAATTGGAAGAGGCAGAATTATGTGTGTTGTTGGAAATTTGTTTTGTTGCGCTGGGAGAGGGTCGAAGCTCCAGAGCTCACCTGCAGGAACGGAGCTTAATTTAGACAGAGGATCCTAGGCTGCGGCGTGTGCTTGCTGTAGTGAGACAGGAACAAAGAAGTTTGCCGACACGATGGGTACGTGCTGGATTGTTGAGAGTGAAAGAGCTGAACAATGGTTGCAGAGCGAGAGCAGCAGAGCAAGTCGTTGGGTTGTATTTTTTCGGAATGTCGCGAATTGTTGGTTGTAGATGGAGGGAAGAAAATCCGGGTTCGGAGGATGGATGTAAAGGGAACGGGCTGAGACGCGCGAACGTCAGGCGGGGTTTCGAAAAAAGGTTCCCGTGCTTGCCAGATTTTGGGGGAGGGGAATGTTATCACTTAGTGGGGGGCTTTTTGGTGTGATGCTGAAAGAAGAGCCAGTGTTATCTTGGTGGAAGTGGAGCGAAAAGCAAAAGCAAGCAAGTCCTCGAGTTATTATTGTTGGTTTGTGTGAGAGGATGAGATTTGAGTGAGAGAGAAGAGGTTGCAAAGGAAGAGAAGTGCGAAAAAATGATTTCCAAGCTTCTAGACTCTCTCAGATCAGTGTGTGAAGAGTAATCAGATCAGAATCATCAGAGAGAAAGGGAAGAGAGAGAGTCAGTCAGTCAGCCAGGCAGAGTGAGAGGGCGGCGCAAAGAATTGCTCAGGTTGTCGGAGAATAATCAAAAAAGAATAATATTTTTGGGCCAAGTAGTCTATGCGTAACTCACTCACTGCATGCCCTCCACCAGCATTACTCCGTAATCCGTAGTGTCCGTAGTCTCCGTACAACTTACAAGTACAGATGCACAGCCCAGCCGAAGCTAGTGTTCAGGGCCAGGTGGGGCCAGGTGAGGGCAGATGAGGGCAAGACCCGGTCCCGTGGGCAAGTGCCAAGGGTAAGGGCGAGTAGTCTGGCGTATTATTATTCTGGCAAGAGCCACAATGCGGGATCCGATCAGGGCCACCATGTGACCAAAGACCAGAAGCGCGAGGGGCGTCACTCCGTCATTCAGTAAAGTCATTTGATGATTTGGGGGTGGAAGGGTGGAGGGTCTAGATGCCTCAGAGCTGCTTTTGTAACAAGCATTATTCATCCATGGTTTAAGGTAAGGTAAGGAAGGTATCGACCTCTCCGCGTGAAAAAAAAGAGGCCGATTTGAGGCACCCTACGCAAGATCATTATATTCTACACTTAATACTTTATTATTTGCCCTTTTTTACACCGGTAATCGTAAAGTCGCTTTGTGTAATAATCGTACATATGCTAGACTTTCTTTTCCTTTTTTCCCCTTATAAAGGCGCGAGCGAAAGGGTCTATTTTTGCATGGCATTCTTTGTTTTAGTGTTGTAGGATGGGTGCCTCAGATCGGCCTCTTTTTTTTCACGCGAATAGATCGACCTTACCTTATCGAACATGTGACGGGCCTGGATTTTACGGATCGTCTTTGGCTGGTTTGGGTATGACATCAGCAAACATCAGCGAACATCAGCAGCAATGCGTCTGGCTCTGTTGCGATGATACTGATTGATGAGATGATGCCTCTTTCTTTAAAGCTGTTGATTGCTCATGATGAATTCAAATCTAAATTCAAATTCAGACTCCGATTGGAACGACCTTCCATAGTCCCACCAGTGAACAGCTTCACATGCGTTATCGGCACTCCTCATCAGAACATCAGAAGACCGAAACAGCAAAATCGCCCGCATCGGTATAATGCGCGCGTAATTCCCCCAAGAGCATCAGCTGAAAGGTCTAAAACAGCACTGCTCACACTACCCCCGATCCGTAACTACCTCGTGCGCATTAATTATTTGGCCTGCGCCTCATCAGATCAGGCACCGTCAATAGTGTTGGCCAAACCAACTATCGAGGATTATTCGAGGTAGGAGGCAATCCCTTTAGCCGCTGGCTTCCGCTTCTCATTCGTCCTTAGCATATGACATCCCCGCAAGAGCTAGCTTTCTGCCCAAAGCTGCATGTTGCGCATGACATAAGGCCAGATGACGATATCCCGATTATGAGGTGCTTCCTGATTGATCTAGCTACGGTGATCTTTTTTCTCGGACATGATGAAATGAAGCGCTGAATATACAGAGACTCGCCGATGAATGCTCGAGTGGCACTCTTCTTTCTGGCCGGAAACTGAGCCCCTAATAATGAGAGCGACAACGGAGCAAGGGAACCTAGGCAAGTACTGACTGAGCCTTCGCGATGCCTCCCAAAGCGAGAATGAAACTGAATGGAGGGTCCGCGGATAGCGAGATGCGTTGGAGCGGCGTGTTGGCAAGAAATTCTGAGCGCGAGATTTGCTCCGCCTACTTGCTGATTAAGGCCCGCTCGTGACTTGGAAAGTTGGATGAGTCTAATAAGGAGGTATGTGTTTTCGTCTAAGTGGTGACAGATGTCTTTGGAAGTGTCTCATCTGCCTATGAAATTACAGACGAATGACCGAGGCCCACTAAATGACGATCTTCACTAACATCAGTCATCGACATTGCTCGACGAAGCAAAAGGTCTTCAAATCAAGGGCCAGCCCGCCCGTGCGCTGAACAGTAACCATTCTGGTCCTTTACGATCCTTACCTTCACGGCGCTTCCCTTTGCGGGCCGCAGAGGGTCCTATTGCCGAGACCATGGCCCCTACTATAGCGATGACTCGAAGTTGTGAGTGAGAGTTGAGCAGGCTGAGCTCTTTCACTATTCCCAGGAGAGATTCTCACAACACATATGCAGCTCAAACCCCGTGGTTGAAGCGGCTAAAAGGCCACGAATCTGCCCAGGAACCAACTTCGCTTGCTTCCGACAAGCATGTCAAGCAGAGACTCGGAGAGGCAAGCAGAAGCAGAAAAGGCGTAGATTGTCTATTTTTCACCTCCACCCTTTCCCCACAATTCCAGATCTAGGGTCAAGCGATCGTCAAAATTCCGGAGAATATATTTTTCGTCCCCATCTGAAACATGTTCCGAGCTTCTTGTCCTGGCCAGCATGTAGTCTGTGCTCTCCGATATAAAGGACAGAGTTCAGTAGTCTGATGGCCTCTCTCAGCTGTAAACCTCGGAAATCAGAGTTTCTAAAGCCATCAGCTTCGACGAAGGGAATTGTTCAACAGTCGCACAATGCCAGATCTCTCTTTCAATTCAGACGAGACAAACATGGATGTGCCACGCTACGTACCTCTTCGCCCTCCCAAAGCATGACCCGCCGCTCGTACCTCTCCTAAACCTAGACTGGCGTTTTGAGCCCCCTCCTGTTTGAGCTCGCTCTTTATGGATGTTTTTGGGATTCAACATACAGTATGGGAATTTAACTATATACGAGCGTTTGTATGGTTCTGAGGATTCTGGATGAAAGGGCGAGGTGCCTCTGGAGGCTGAAGCTGCCGCAGGGCTGTGCTACAAAGAAGTGTTTCGAAATTTACGCATCGGAGGGTTTGGCAATTCGTGGAGAGAGGTATGAATCCAGTTCACTTCTACAGGTGGATTTCAAAAAGCTAGTGCTACTCTATCCTGAAGATGAGACGAGATTGTGGACAGCTCATTGAACCACCCCAGATCCCAATAACCGATTTTATGCAAGTATGCAATGACTCGGGTGCGGAGGGTCACGACTCTGCATATCCACTCGGATGCTTTAGGGTAACACCAAGCCATAGCAAAGAAGGATTTCATGCCGACACGACCTGAACCACGAGAACTGTACAATCGTTCCTATCTCTAACTGCTACACTAAGCACAGAAAAGTTAGAATGTCTCGGGGGGACATCAAGGTCATCATACGATATGACAGATTGCGTGCTTTGATGTAAGGTCCCGGCCTTCCTTACCTCATCTTCTACCTCCTCCGTAGTCGGCTGGGGTCCCTTGCTTCTGTCCTCGTTCTCATCGCTCCTCACATCATTTGCTAGTCGTTGACTCCATATTCATCCCAGTTCTGAGCACATATGGAGCCTTTACTAGATTCTCCGGTCTCAAGAGCGGTGTTCATACGGCGTCGTGACCATGGGAAGCTACCAAGAGGCACGAGGAATGATGATAAGGCACAAATGCTTCTGTCTGACGGACCCTTTGAAAAGTTTTTCAGTGGAGACATCAGTTTTCTTTGCTCCTCGCACACTTCACATCCCTGATCTTCGGCAAGGTCTCTGATCGAAGAATGGTCCGCGAACGAGATATTGGCTCACAGTCTATGGATTCGAGATCAGCAAGAATTCATCCCTATTGGATGAGAACTACTTCAATTAGCACAGGAGGCTTCTTAAGCCCTTGGCTTCATTGTGATAATCAGTTACGAGTGCGCTGCTACCGTAGTGAATGGGAAGCAAACCTTCAAATATTGACGGTAGATCAAAACATGGCTTTTGAAGTTCTAGCGCTTCCCCGTTTCTATCGCTTAATCTCGCGTACGCGTAAACACCACCGTCCCCTTTTTGCCCTTACATTACTTTCACCACCTCAGCAATATATACCCAAGTAAGTAGAAATGCTTCAAGGTCCCTGTGGCCGAGTGGTCAATTGATTGACTGCGCTGGTTCTGTTCACTCTTTCCAGTTTATCCAAAAATGATTCGCAGCCCCGTAGATTTGTAGTTGGGCTGGCTCGTGGGAGTAGAGGTAGAGGCCTCAAGCCCCGAAAAGGATCCTGGCGCCCGCCGGGAATTGTTATAGTTTAGTTAGATTATTTTTTTTCTTGTCGTCGCCGTTCCTTGACACTTCTCTTAGTTTCTTTCTTGGGTATTGCACGACACCCTCTCCACTTTGGACCAGCTATGTCTCGCCAGGACGACTGTAATGAGGTCCCAAGAACTGCACAGACAGCTATCTGAATGCTCTATGGAAGGACCCGGGAGCACATCCGGCGACGAAGCTTCCTTGTCGCGAAAGGAAAGCCGCGGACGAAATCCATCTGTGTTGGAATAGTGATGGATATGTGTTAGAAGGTGTAACCGTGTAAGAATAGAGCGGGGGCAATGGGTATGTTCTCAATGCACGGACGTTTGAACTTCCGTCGAGAAAAGAAATGTCACTGAATAAGGAGGTGAACGAATGCGAGGAACCTATGTAAGTTGTCGAGAACAGTAAGTCGAGTATAGGTGTGTATCTGGACTTCTTAGGTCAGTGGTGTTAGCAGGTTGTCAATGTGTCTATCATCTATGATGCAATTTATGCTTGGAGGTATCTGTCAACCAGGGTAGGTACAAACTCAGTGTTTTCCATACCTTCTTAGGCGATGTTCTTTGCCTCGCAGCGAGTGAAGTTCCTCCCACATGTTTTACACCCTACTGCCGCATAAGCCTCAAACGTTCATGCCGAACATCGCGCCCTCATCCACTTCTCCATATCTCTCCTCGTTCTCCCCTTCAGTCTCTCCCTCAGTCTCCCTCTCATATGCTTCCTTCTCCTCGCTCAAGTCCTCATCTCTCTCCCATTCCTCCCCCTCATCCTCTTCCCCCATCCTCTCCTCGTCCTCTTTCCCATCCTGCCTCTCTTCTTTTCCCTCCCAATCATCCTCATCTCCATCCCTAAACTTCCTTCTAGGACCGCCCCAATTCGCGTAAACACACGCCCACAACCCCATCGACCTCTTCCTCATCTCCTTCTGCTGTTTCTGAATAATGTCCCTCCTCCTCTCTCTCCTTTCCTGTCTCCTGCGGTTCAGCACTAATCCCTCCCCATTAGCATGACATTCCCATCATACTGTAATCTCAAAAGCAAAAAAGGGAAGAGCTTACTTTCCAACGACGTCGGCAAACGCGAGCTCTCCGTCTGAGCCGCACTCGACACATCAAGATCCGATCTCGAAGTTTCCGTCTGTCCCACAGTATCATTTCTCGACGATGACGGCGACGTGGTGGTGGTGGTTACAGGTCGCGAGACGCCGTGTACGGCTTGAGGTTCTTCGAATTGCTTCTTGGGTACTCCTGAGATAGATAGGTTAGTTAGTATTGTAGATGTGAAGAAGAAATGAAGAGATCGAGGGGTCGGGACGTTCACCATTCACACTACGGCGCCAGAAGGTGGTGAAGACGTCATCGAGGGGGATGGGGGGCTCGGGGGAGGGCTTGGAGATGAGGCTCGTGATGCGCGCTTGGCGGGCGGTGGGGAAGAGAAGGGGGTGGTTCTGGTTCATTCTTGGTGCTTGAGGGGCGGCGACTATAGAATGGGTAACGAGGGCTTCGATGAGGGAGATGAAAGCGTCTGGGAAGGAAAACGGTGGATCCATGGCTGCGGGATGGATGAATTGATTTTGTGAATTGGGCCTTGCTTGATGGTCGGAGTATTATTTTCCTTTTGAGGAGAGAAGAGAAGTGTGAAAGGTGACTTTGATGAAGATATTAAACTTTCACTTCTTCACTTCCTTGTTTCTTAAGCAATAGTCGGACACGCTTCGGTAGCAAAACATCACCAGATCAGAACCGATCTTCACGTATAAATTGGAATAAGAGCAAAGGCTTTTGTTTTCTGACCAATATACATCTTCCACACAGATCTTGAGTTTATATTGTTTCTCATAGCTTTGACGAAGGATGGACTTATTTGCATTGCAGAATAAGCAGGTGCCTTAGTTCTTTCCAGGCTTCTGCGCAACTTCTTTGGCTCATTGCAACGATGATTACCTATATAATATGAAAAGAGATGGATCCTTGAGTTCTATCGGACACAGTGTTTACATATATGTCTTCGTTGCAGGGAAAACATACTGCACCTGTAAGTGAGTATGGCGGCAGAAGCGAGGACACAGTACTGCAAAAGCTACTTGTTATCAGAGCCCGGGCACGAGAGGAATAGATGAAGAGTTACCTACCATTGTGAACTTCTGGAAGTTGGCACGATACTTTTGAAGATGGCCCTTTCTGTAGTAGTAAAGAAATCTTGATTGTCGGACAGCGCTCCAATTGTCGACAATACCTTTGAAGTGGATAAAGGGGCTCGCTTAAGTGTCAACGGTCGCCCCACTAACATACATGAGTGAGTGTGGCAAAGATAAAAGGCAAAAAAAAAGCACAACAAAACAATTGCCGCCACGCAGAATTGAACTGCGGATCTTCGCATTTTCGATGCCAAGAGTGGTATACAAGTGCGACGCGTTACCACTGCGCCATGGCGGCAATTTTGACCAAAGTTCGTTTCCGACGGTATATATTGCTTTTCACTGGAAGAATGGGTGAAGACGGTTGAACACGGGCATTGAGGATCCTACGCCAGGCGTCAAAGAAAAGGTACAAGAAGCAAATACCGAGGAAAAAAGGCTTTCTGCCCGCTTTGGAACTGTATTGGTATTGAACGGCCTATGATCACTAATATGTGCATTCCGGAATAAGAGGTGAAGCTGAGTCAAGCATTGAGGCTGCTGCCAATGTTTGGCCCACTGCCTAGACAAGGCAACACGCGCTGCATACCAATGCACATGTAATCATGGAAAAGGATTGCCTTGAGTCATCAACTGTCTGACTTGCTCAAGAATCATTGAGAGAATATGGTAACTTGGGATGTCCATTATGTCCAAGTGTATGGCGATGCTCACGACCGATGGACACACAGAGGTTAGACAGCAGAAGGCTGACATGTAAGCTGGAATCTGCAAGACCGCGTTCAGCTACCTGAGCCAGCACAGACTGATCATATGGTTCTCGGCACTGATTTGGGCATCATATTAGCTGCATCCATCTGTTAACGATCGCTGAGAACTCTCACTCAGCCGTACCAGGGCTGGTCTTTTCTCAATTCAATCCATCTACGGATTTTGTGTGACTGAGTCCGAGTAAGCCTTTGTACTCATGTTCATTGCATCCTTAGCCAGTGAACTCCAATCCTTTCTCGGAGTTCTGGTAGAAGGGATTGTGTAAGGGAAAGGGCATGATGAGTCTGGGTGGTGTGGATGACTTCTTTGCTTACACCCATGGGACTTGTCAAAGAATGGGATAACACTGAAGATACCGTAGCGGATTATTGCCTTGCAGAATAACTACCAGTAGCTGTTAGATTTCAAGTTTTCGGGTAACACTCCGTTTTCTCGGGGTGTCTCCAAGCGTCGAATCTGCTGCTCTGTTACTCCGTGACTGGATGGGTACCAGGCTGCAGAATCTATTGTACTAGCAAAAATGCTGTACTCTGCAAGCCTCGTTGTTTATCCATGAGCTATCTCACAATCTCAAGAACCATTTCGGTGAAACTCTTCGAGTTCAGGCTGTCTTAGCTTCCCAGGCTCGTCGTAGCCATAAAAACCCGAGGATTACAAATAGGGAAGATTGTGCTGATAGAGCCTACCAATTAGCTTTGTGTAATAATTGTGATACGAAGCTCAAAATAGGATCATATAATATTTCACACGGGTAAGACAACTGAACGATTGGAAGACGCAGTTTGAAGGGTAAGACATGGCAATTCTGAACTCCTTCCTTGAAATGCGCTTAAAAAAAATGATATCAGCTTTCAACTCCTGCGCTTCGAAAGCCAGCGCCTCTGCCAGACGCAGTCGTCATCAATCTACCCTCAATGACCCACCGCTACGCTGGAATATTATTGGTTCGGATGCCGACGTGCCCTTAGGCGTTATTGTCCTTGAGGTACGTCACGGCGTGCGCTATGTGGACGTCGGAACCGATCTTGATGGCTTCTGTATCCCAACTGTCCGTGCTTGCTCAGTCAAACAACTTCGATTAAGAACAACTTTTTCCTTGAAGGCTTCACCCGCGCTTGCACGGCCGTGACAGAACAGCAATGCCACATGTGTAGGTCATCTGCCTCCTTCCCATTCAATTGCAAAGATAAAGTGAATGACAATCACCTTTCATGTAATATTACCTGGGTCATTCCGCTTTGAGCAGACGTATAGCGTTCGGAGACTCCATGCTTCCTCCAGATACCATGATCAAGCCCTGTAGAATCTCACTTCCAGTGACGTAAAGCATGTACGCGGGAAAGATGATCCACAGGCCACTTCAGTCATTAGCTCAAATCTCGGAGATGTAAGCAGCTACTTACTTTGGGATGATCCACAGAAAGAGGATATCGATAGCCGTATTATGCCCAATATTCGCAAACCCAGAGTAATATTCATTTAGCCCTATAGACATGAGCCCTTCGTCTCAAACACTTCTTTAACTCACAATATAGCATCGTCTTGCTGAAGGTCATCACAGCAGCACTATATGCCACCACCACAGCTACAGCTCCCTTCTCCCCTTCCACACACCTCTGCTGACCAAGACGTCCGACGTTAGAAGGCTTTGGCGCGCCTCTTCCTTGCATACTCGACGACCTGCCGTACCTGTATACCACATACAGATAATACCCATACAACACTGTTTCCATCAGATTCAACGCCGTCTGCGCCATCGTAAACCCATTGTGCTCGTTATACGCCTTCCATCCGTATATATAATCCGTCTTGCTGTATAGCTCGTACGGAACCCACAGCGGCCATTGATACTTTCCGCCAGGCATGGAATGAGGTCGCAGGGCAACATATCCAGCATCCCATAGCACAAGAGGGAGCGCGATTAGGAGCCATATAATTGTTAGGTTAGAGGGTGTATGGGCCCACCTGCCATTGGTGCGGGTACCTAGAGGACTCATTCGATTAGGACTGAGATCCGGCTCAGGAAGGACTTGGGGATAACCTCGTGTAGACACCATGCTGGCGATGAGTAGGAAGCAAAATTTTCGCTTCCAAGGTCTGAGCTCTGCGATTGAAACAATTTCAACAATAGGTCGGAGATAGGTTTTTGCGCCCGCTCCTTTGTTGACAGACGTCATTTTGAGATCTGGCTTGCTTTTTTCAAGGTCTTTCGACACCTCAGTGTGGGGCCGTCCTCGGACAACATCGATTCATACTTGCACGATTTGAGCACCTTGCCACTGTAATGTGTCCATAGAAACAGATGGACTCCAACTCCGTAACCCCACGGCGTTCGCAGCGTATACAAGAACAACATCAAGCCCAGCCAGAGTCTCCCAACCCAGGCAATATGAACGGAACACCCTCGAAAAATTCCTTCAGAACAAAGACCCCTAGGTCACCCTTCATACCAACGACCTTCGAAGCAGCTCTGCTATCCATCTACCCCATCACCCTCCTAATCGGCTCCCTCTTCTCTCTCATCAACCCCTCCACCCGCACCGCCCCCTACAACACACTCACACATTCGCACCCCGAGTCCACCGCGCCCTCCTACTTCGCCAAGAAAAGCAACCTCATCAACCAACTCTTCGTCAAGCAGGGCTGGTTCTGGGTAACCCTCTCGTACACGCTCTTCCTCTTCACGCACCCCTTCTTCGGGGCTCCTAGGTCGGTCAACCTCACCACGCGCCGAATGCGTGGGATCACAAGATGGGGCATTGTTACTGTCTGGTGGTTCTTCGTCACACAATGGTTCTTCGGACCCGCGATTATTGATAGGGGCTTCGTGCTTACGGGCGGACAATGCGATTTGGTTCAAGCGGCCGAGGAAGGGAAGGTTGATATGCAGAAGGGAAGAAAGATGGTTACGCATATGGCGTGCAAGGCCGTGGGCGGGAAGTGGTTGGGAGGTCATGATATTAGTGGGCATGTTTTCTTGTTAGTGCTGGGCAGTGTGTTTCTGTTGGAGGAGGTGTATCATGTGCTATCAAGGGAGAGGTTGGTCAAGGAGGAGAGAATCATCGTAATGGGTGATGGTGCAGTCAAGAGCGCTGAGGAAGAGGCCGAAGGTGACGATGGGGCGATGGCAAGCGAAGAAGGTTGGCCTTGGGGTGTGCAAGTTGCGGTTGGTGTGTCTGGACTCAGTGTGTTCATGCTTGCTATGACTGCAATATACTTCCACACCTGGGTCGAAAAGTTGACGGGACTGCTAGTGGCTTTCAGTGGTATCTTTGTTGTATACTTTTTGCCGAGAGCGATCCCACAGATGAGAGATATTGTAGGGCTACCTGGCGTATAGAGTAATCATAGTAGAGTATCAGAGGGCGTTAGAGTTAAGGACAGCTCAAACTCGGTTCAGGCTCATTACGTTCAATGTGCTCGACTAGTTATATATACTTCTTGCTAGTCGTGGCCCCGTTAGCAGTACTACCAGGTACCCTTGTGAATAGCTTCAATGCATTTCAATAGACTTCACGAAGGTTCTACCATAATCGTGGTGAATTGCAACGTCTTAGACACAGTAAGACAGTATCATTTCAGCTGTCCTTAGAGTATTCCCATAATTGATGCCGCAGATGAATGCACCGTATGACAACTAATGCCCTATCAGAGGAACTTCTCAGAATATACCTCATCGTCAGACCAAAGTATGCGCTCAACCCCTGTACACAAGTATGACATCTTCCCTAGCAGGCACAGCCCTCATGAGAAGCGCTCTCCCGTGGTCCCGTCAACTTCACCCTCGACTGCTCATCCGTTCTACCACCAGCAGCTGCACCTCCAGGTCCCCTCGCACCTTTCAATGATGTTTCTGGAATGGCGTTCGCAATGGCGGTAAAAACTTCGGCGACGTTCGTACCGATTTTGGCGCTTGTCTCGAAAAACAACAAACCATCTTCCTCGGCATATGACTTAGCCTCTGCGGTTGTGACCTTTCTAGCGTCTCCTTCACCAGTATCATCTCCTTCAGCACTATCACCACTAGATTCACCAGCTTGGTTGCCCAGGTCAGACTTGTTGCCTACGAGCGCAATGACGATACCGGGAGAAGCTTGTCGTTGAAGTTCAGCGACCCAGTGTCGAGCCTTAATGAGGGAGGTGGGTTTGGTGATATCATATACAACAAGTGCAGACTGAGCATTTCGATAATACATAGGTGCCAACGATGCAAACCGTTCTTGTCCGGCGGTATCCCATATCTCAAACTTGATGGTTCGAGTTGGTAGGTTACACTTCTGAGTGAGGAAGGCAGCTATATGTGGGGTCAGAATGGAATCTGCCATTCACCGTAGGAAGTAGACTTACCACCAATGGTTGGTTCTTTGTTCTCTTGGAAGTCGTTGTTTACAAAGCGCAGAACCAAAGAGGACTATGTAGATTAGCCAGTTTGCAAGGCTTGTTCGTGACTGATGTACCTTGCCAACAGCAGCTTCACCTAGCAAGACCAGCTTGACACTGGAGCTCGGCTTGGGGGCTGTTGCCTCTGCCATGCTCTGGTGGAGATGGCCAACCTTCTTGTTGTGATCACCAGGGTCACCTTTGTACAGTGTTCCGGAAACCAGACTGTCGCTAGTCAATGAAGTGTTGTCACCTTTGAAGATGGTCAGCAGCATGATCGAGGAGAAGACACTACGACCAAGAAGGCTAGCGTAGAAATTCGCATCAACTTACCTCGGTTGGTGAAAAGCGAAGAAAGGCACGGCTAACCTCGTAACCCTTCGTCAAAGCGAACATTTTGACCAGATACTTAATTATCACGATGTCAAAACGAAGAAGTATGGAAGTTGAAGAGGAGAGGAAGCCAAAACGATTGAAGGCTAGTGGGGTTAATAATGTCGTTAGGCCCAACCTGCTCGACGATGATTTTGCTGGAGATTGCAGCGTAACTGAGCATGCTTTCAAAATCAATGAGGATTTTGCCAGACGCTTTGAGCACAACAAGAAGAGGGAAGAGTTGCATCAGTGTCAGTTCTTTTCGGGGCCACGCTATGTCCTTCGCTAATTCTTACAGTGGAAGCAAAGTACGAGAAGCCGAGCAATGGCCTGGATGGGGACAAATACGGTGAGGACTCTGAGTCTTCAAGTGATGAAGAGGAAGACGATGAAGGTTTTCTTGCTACAGAGGAGCTCGACAAATCAATATCACAAACTCTTCGGGCGATCCGAGCTAAAGATCCTCGGGTCTACGATACAAGTGTTACATTCTATGCGCCTATAGAGCAGGATGGAGAAGACGAGATGTCGGAGATCAAGAAGGAGAAGCCCATGTATTTGAGCGACTACCACCGAAAGAACCTACTCACTGGGTATATCGGGCCGGAAGAAGAGAGTAAGGACGAACAGCATCCTACATATGCTCAAGAACAGGACGAACTGAAGGCCGTTGTCGTCAAGCAGATACATGCTGCCGTCGAAGATAGCTCAGACTCCGAAGACTCCAATGCAGAATTCCTCAAACCTGCTCGGAAAAGGAATCCTACTGATCAGGGCGTACCCTCTGGGCTGCGAAAGTTAGAAGTTGTCAATGCTGAGAAAGATCCCGAGACCTTCTTATCGAACTTCATGGCGGCAAGGGCTTGGGTACCTGGGGACGGAGCGCGATTCCAGCCATTCGACTCGGATGACGAGGAGGATGAAGAACGCGCCGAGAAGTTCGAAGCCGCATACAATCTACGTTTCGAGGATCCTACGCACGCCAATGAGACTTTGAAATCATATGCCAGGGATATTGTTGCTGCCAAGTCAGTCCGTCGAGAAGACACTAACAGTCGCAAGAAGCAGAGGGATATACTACGAGCCAAGAAAGATGCCGAGCGCATGGAGAGAGATGAGGAGAGGGCAAGATTGAAGAAGCTTAGGATGGATGAAATGGAGGAGAAGCTGAAGATGATCCAGAAAGCAGCAGGCTTGAAAGGGAAATCCTTGAAGGAGGAGGAATGGACTAAGATACTTGAAGAGGGATGGGATGATAAGACCTGGGAGACTGAGCTAAATAAACGTTTTGGTGACGATTATTACGCCGAGGAAGAGGTTGGATCCGAGGCTAGTAGTGATGGTTCGGGACACGAAGTGAAGTCAAGGAAGAAGAAGAAACCCAGCAAGCCAAAGTGGGACGATGATATCGACATCAAAGATATTGTGCCGGATTTCGAGGACGAAGAGCAAGCCAATGAGAGGCCAGCTTTCACATTGTCGGATTCTGAACCCGAGCAAGATGTGGATAAAGATCAAGGAGGCCATGCTCAGAGATCAAAGACTAGCAAGCAGCACAAGAGGGACCGCATCAACCAACAGCGCGAGTCTCGAATCGAACGGAAGAAGATTGAAGCTCTTGTGGACAACCAGCTCGACCTCAACCTTCCCCTGAAATCTTCTAAACAAACTACCCGCTTCCGCTACCGAGACACCTCACCCATATCTTTTGGCCTCACACCTATGGATATTCTGATGGCTCCTGATGCATCTCTGAACCAATTTGTAGGGTTAAAGAAGATGGCAGCGTTTAGAGATCCGGAGAAGAAGAAGAAAGACAAAAAGAAACTCGGTAAGAAGGCTAGGCTGCGGCAGTGGAGGAAGGACACATTTGGCGATGAGGAGGGCCCAAACATGGAATCTCTTGAGACGGAGCTAGAGGGGCCACCCGTCGCTGAAGATCAAGACGGAAAGGTGGTCGAGGGAAAGAGGAAGAAGAAGAGATCGAGGAATAAGGGCAAGAAGATCGCTCAGGTGGTGGGATGATTGATGAGATGTCAACGGGACCAATGTTTTCGAAGCAAGGAATACATATCCGTTCTTGAGACTAGAGTGAGCGAGCCACCATTACCCCTGATTGAAAGTGGGATCGTATATTTTCCAAGCTTCCACTACTTAGATTATGATCTCTGCTGGGCTTATGTGTCAGACCATCAAAGCAGATTCTCAGGGGCTGTTCTTGCGCCAAGTGGCTGATTCGTACTGTAAAGAAGGGGAAGGCCTGTTTACTTGTTTATTCAAAGGGCGAGATGGGTTTAGCCGAGGTTTCGCCATCCACTACCACGGACTGGTTCTTAAAGTATCTGCGACATTGCGGTGCGTGGTCACTAACATCTCTTTTGCCGTACAGTCTAGATGAACGAGATATAATTGTTACTCGACCCCTGACTTCAAACTGTCTCTTGGAGGGTATAGTTTCCTTAGCCCGGATGTGTATGAGGCATTTTCCAGTACGGCGCGGGGTTGGCGACTCCCACCATGCTCGAAGCAGCCCAGGATGGAAGGACTTGCACCGCCATCGCCTTCGCTGTATGAGGCTTCCCGGTGACTCGATTTCAAGGATTTGCCAAATTGGTCATGGCTCCTATCGCTTCTTGTCGGTATTAGCCCACTCACGTATGAGGTGAATGGCGGAGAATGTGGCATGTGAAGATGCATGCCTCGATGGAGCTCTGGCTGCAGCGCGGCACGAAGTCTCGAGGATCGCATATGAGTAGGTGGGGGAATCTCTATCTACCTTTCTCGGCTTTCTCCTCTTCCTGCCTCTGCTGCGGTGCTTTTATTGGTGTACTTGCCTCAGCAGCATTGGGAAAGATTGTTATATAGGTGTTACAGCTTCTGTTGCAGATCTGCTGTTAACTGCAGCGATTTCGTCGAAGGGCTCATTTTGAACCGCAATAACGCTTGCCACAAGCGATCCTTCCAGATCTAACAGAACACCTCGATTGTTGCACATCGCAGGGCTGCCGCCCGGTCTTCGCCTTATATTCGGTGGTTTGATACAGGCTCTCTTGCATATCTCACTTGTCGTTGGCTAAGATTCATTTGAATTTCGGCAAGCATTCAGTTTCGGAAGGGGTCAATATAAGACGACGTCCTTCCGCCGTTACAGGAATGGATGATCGAGGCGGTAACCAGCGTATCCACTTCCAGGACAGTGAGATCAAAGAAACCGGAATCACTGATGTGAGAACTACAGCGACCGACTTTCCAGCTGCTTTGCATGATTCAGAGGTTGACAAACGCATCACTACCCAGGACCTTGAGGAAAAGGCGCTCGCAACTGCTGATGCCGATCTCAATCAGAAAAGGAAGCAGGTACGTGTGATTCTATGATTTTTTCGAACCTGCAGCTGATAATCCATGTTCAGACATATAGTGGATGGACACTTCTGTGGTTGTCATATCAGTCCATTGGTGTGATCTACGGCGACATTGGGTAAGTCAGAATCGTGTTCAAGAGTGCTGCACATGAACCCATGTTATCTGTTCATGAATGTGCCTAATTTAGTACTCGCGGGAAAAAAAGGGCCCTAAAATCTAAGCCAGGTAGCCTCAGAGGTTTAATTAGCCCTGCCTCTCTGAACCGGAAGTTTTGACGCGTCATGACAGAATGCTACTTTCAGGATGGATACTCTCTTTACCTCTGACTTCGAGGCTTCGAACGGTCATAAGGTCAAGATCGACTGACTGACGTGGCTATACAGTACGAGCCCTCTATACGTATACAGCAGCACATTTACCTCCCAGCCATCCTATGATAACCTTGTTGGGGCGTTGTCGATCATCATCTGGTCTCTAATTCTAATTGTTACGGTAAAATACGTCCTGATAGTACTATCAGCAGACGATGACGGGGAAGGAGGGACATTTGCCATATATTCATTGCTGTCCCGCTACGCCAAGATTGTAAAGAGGGATCCGAACACTCCTGGAATCATCAAGCTTGACCGGTGGCGTACGAACGAGCTCCGACCAGCCAACAAAGGCATCAGGTCGTTCATCGAAAATTCAAGTACTGCTCGCATCGTTCTCAAGATACTAGGAGTTGCGGGTGTCTCCATGGTCATGGCAGATGGTGTTCTTACCCCAGCTCAATCAATCTTAGGCGCCATCCAAGGAATCGAGGTAGCTGCCCCAGATATTGGCCGTGCTACCATCGTCGGAGTAAGCTGCGCCATTCTGGTCATTCTCTTTGCTATCCAGCCATTTGGGACACACCGGATTGCCAGCACGTTTGCTCCCATCGTCATCGTTTGGCTACTTTTCAATTTCTGCAGCGGCATATATAACCTAGCGACACATGATCATACCGTTCTCAAAGCGTTCAACCCTTACTTCGCTGGTGCTTATCTGGCTCGAAACAAGACCGAGGGTTGGAAATCATTGGGTGGTCTGTTGCTGGCATTTACAGGATGTGAAGCCTTGTTTGCTGATCTTGGTGCTTTTAGCAAGAGAAGCATCCAATTCTCTTGGTTATTCCTGGCATTTCCCTGTCTTGTCGTTGCCTACATTGGCCAAGCAGCATATATTTCGAGGGATACAACTGGCGCTTACACGAATCCTTTCTTCAACACTGTTCCTCCCGGGAGTCTTTAGTGAGTGAGACTCTTTTGCATCTATGGCTGCAACTCCAACTCTATCAATCATACTGAAACACCAAGCCATCCCTTGACTGCCTTCTGTGGAGTCAAATTGAGCTGACTTCTATGCTCCTATAGCTTCAGTCTGGTAATTGCAGTGTTAGCTGCCATTGTGGCGTCTCAAGCCATGATTACAGCAAGTTTCCAGCTATTATCCCAGATCATGAGGATGGTATGTCAAGTACAACCTACGCCTCAATTATTCTGACGGTTTTGATACAGTCATATTTCCCGCACATCAAGACGGTGCATACTTCCAGCCTCTTTCATGGTCAAGTCTATATGCCACTGGCGAACTGGCTGCTCATGGTTGGTACAGTGATAGTCACTGCTGTATATAGTAATGTAAGCTACTTCATGCTCTTTTTCCGCATGATTGACGATGCTAAAGTTTTCCAGACAACGAGATTGGGGCTTGCGTACGGTGTGTGTGTCATCTCCGTGACATTTATCACTACGTGTCTAGTTTCTCTGGTCGCCATAATCAAGTGGCGCTTCAACATCCTGATAATTCTCTTTGTTTTACTCGTTTTCAGCTGCCTGGATGGTGTCTACCTCTCATCAGCACTTATCAAAGTCCCGGATGGTGCGTGGTTTACTCTCCTTCTCGCCGCCATACTCTCAAGTATATTTGTGCTCTGGCGTTTCGGCAAAGAACAGCAATGGACAAGCGAGGGTGAAGATCGACTGCAGCCTGCCGACATACTCGAAGCTTCTGACGAAACATTAAAGCTTACTACTGCGTTCGGAGGAGCTCAGGTTTCCAGAGTCGCTGGAATGGGTATCTTCTTCGATAAGATAGGAGACAAAGTTCCAGTCGTCTTCACCCAGTTCGTCCGAAAATTCAGCGCAATGCCCGAGCTCCTGGTCTTCTTCCATATGCGTCAACTCTCCACCCCTTCTATACCGGAAGCAGAGCGCTATATTATCACTCGCACCTCGATACCTTGCTGTTACCGCCTGACCATCCGTCATGGCTACGTTGATCACATTGTGACTCCTGACCTCGGTCGACTGATCAAAGAACAGCTGGTCCTCTTCATCACACGAGATACAGCCTCTACGCCCGGAAACGCCTCGTCGAAAGAACATTCACCTGAAGTGCAAGCAGAACTGGATGCGATTGATAGAGCACAAAAGTCACAGATGGTGTATGTGATGGGGAAGGAACAGATGCATATAAGAAAAAGTTCCAATAGTTTCCGGAAAGCAGTATTGTGGTGCTTCCTTTGGATGAGGGAAAATTCGCGGGCTAAAATGGCGGATTTGAATCTGCCCTACGATGAGTTGGTAGAGGTTGGGTTTGTAAAGGAGATCTAGGACCCACAAGACTAGGAGGAGCCTATGCCAATCTGTTTGTTTGCTGATGGCCGAGAAGAAGGGCTAAGCAAGCCATTTGTCCAAGGCATCTCAGAGCTTTTGTGGGACCGGGGACCCGCACCTAACGGAGTTACATAGTGACCCAGCTACACACACGTGGAAGAGATTAAAGAGATTTTACGCCAGAGTGCATGTTATACGTTATCACACATCGCTCTTAGTCCGATTGGATAACTCACACAACAAGAGGTGTCCTCTCATCAATACAGTCTTCCACTCGCAATCCACCACATGTTGTGAAGAGCAGATCAATTAAGCCTACCACCAAACCGATCGATTTTGATTAGGCATATATCTGAGCCTACTAAACACCTTGCTTACGTTTGGGTTCCTCGACCGTAACCTATTAGCCCCTTCCTCGCCGTCCATACCCGATTATAGCCCATGAACTCATAACAAACTGCCTCCATTCTCACTTCCCCCTGAAAGCACACTACTCGGTCTTAGATCCGGACTACTGCCGGCTCTTCCCCTCTCCTCCTTGAAGGATTTCAAAAGGTCCTCGCCCGCCATACCCATCCTCCCCATCTTCACCGCCAGCGCCGTGTTCTCCGCCTGCAACTCCGCCACTTGACCTTTCATGATTTCCTTCTCCTTCCTTAGTACCAGAGCCTCGGCTTTCACCTCCTCCAACTCCCTCATTACTTTACTCTTCTCGTCTTTCTCCTCTGCTTTTCGTTTCCGTTGTTCAGACCGCTGGGCTTCCTTCTCCCTTTTCTTCTCCAACTTTTCGACTTCTTTCTTGTATCGCTCTTCTTGACGCTTCACTTCTTTTGAGTGCTTTTCTTCCACCTTGCGCATGGCTTCTGCTTCTTTTTCTGTGTCTTCACTCTTCTTACTCTGTTCTTTCTGTCGCGCTTTGGCCAGCTTCTCGTCAAGTTTGCGTTTGCGCTCTTCGAGTTTTTGCAGCTCCTTCTCGTGCTGGGATCGGGCTTTGTTGGAAGAGGTGGTGGTTTTGGTGGATGAGGCATCGTCATGATGAGTGTCTCCGGGTCCTTCGAGCGCGGATGTGAAGCTACCAGCAGAGGAAATACTGTCGTCCGACGAAACGGAGGCTCGGTGTATGTTGGTATCGGTGTTCTCTGTGTCCTGCCTTTCTGGGGTTACTTGTTGGGGGAGATGATCGGTCACAATTTGTGGAGCATGAGCTGTTATCATAGAGCTAGCTGCTGCGGCAACTCCGCTTACCATTCCGTATATTCCACCGCTATAATCTGTGGCAGGCGGAACAACGGTTCTGGGTGATACCTCCTCTAAGCCCGAGAGATGACCATTGGTTTGGAAATTGTGTATGTCTTTAGCATGTTCATGTGGGCTGTGTCCTCCAAGTGCATGTCCATTTTGATCCTTTGGTGCTGATTCTAGCGCCTCTCCACCCTTCTCATTAGGAGTCTGATCCTCATCGCCGAATTCATCTATGTCTTTCGAACATGCCCAGTTCAAGAACAAACTAGCATCAGCGACAATGCCGCCGGGTGTTCCTCTTTCAACCATAAAACGTGGCACGCTTCCTCCTGGGTCACTACGTGTGATCATGATCCATTCGACAGGGTACAAGAAATCTGGACCTCTTTGTGAAGCCTCAGCCTCACAATCACCGTCGCCTTTCTCCCTAGGCCAGTCCAACACCGTTATAGTATTTCCTCTTTGCCTGGTTTCATTTTTGGCGAGGTTCGCCTCAGACGCTGAGCCACTTCCATGCTGCTGAAATTCCTCGTCGCCACTCTTGGGTGACGCTGTTAAGTGAGCATTTCGTAAGATCGCTTCCTTTCCCAATAGAGAGCCCGAAGGTTCTGATGATTTGACATTGGTCAAATTGACAGCGGAAGAGGCCCTTTGCGGCCTTTTCTGCGGAACTATCTCCCTAATGAACTCGACTGACTCGTAGTTTCCTCTGATATAGCCCTCTCTCTGTGGCGTGTCCGGATGTAAGCACGGTTTTGATATGACCATGAAATGCCGCGGAACCTGGTGCCTCCCATCTGATTGATCCTTCAGCGCTTGATCCGAGGTCAGAAACATAGTGACAAAGTCTCGAGGTGTCGTCGGTCCTGGGAATTGAGCAGAAAGCAGATATACTAGATCAGTTAGTATTGCTCATATCAGATATTTGAACACCAACCCTCCAACTTTCCCAAACCCTTGACCTCTCGTAATTCCACCCTTTTTTCTCCTCCAATCCCTCTGATGTTCCCTTCTCCCGGCCCACCCTGCACTTTCATGGTCTCAGGGAACTCCCTCTCCAGACCCTTCTTCCACTTCTCAAATCCCAATCCCTCATGTACACTCCGCCTCGCGAACCACGCACCCCTCCCATCTTTACCATTACACTTGTATACGCTCATCCCTAACGGATTGTCCTTCGAATTGACCTTCACTGGCTTCCATTCTTTCTGGAGCACCTCGACATTTGGCGGTGGAGGTGGGGGCCTTGCGGACGAAGGGGTGACTTCTGCTGCGCACGTAGCACGAGTGTTGGCAAGACGAGGGCCATCCGGTAAGGTGGTGGGAGGGGCAACGGGAGGTATGGGGATGGAATCAACGATCAATTGGCCAGAGGTGAAGGCGCTGTTAAGAAAGGGTTTGAGGTTATTGACTGGCACCTCAGAAAAGTCTGTTGCTTCTAACGCTTTGAGCGCTTCGTGAAGGGAGGACATTGTGGCTCGTAGGGAAATGGTGTGAATATGGGACGCTCTAGGTACTTGTAGTTCGGATTTTGGAGGTAAGGAGGATGTTGGGCGTCGATTAGGGGCGTTTGTTCGTCATTTGAGTGAGAGAGGCTTTCAGGTGGTCAGTATGCTAGAAGCGAGGAGGTCAACAGCAAGACAGTGCTTGGCAGATATTGCTTCCAAAGTAGATCTCGTCCCCACTACACTTGGCAATGGCAGTGAGTGCGTAGTTGTCCCTATACATATATCGATATGTATGAATACTTAGGTCCTGGTGATTGTTGTCTGGAATCATCGATGATGTGGGATGACGTCGACCCAGTCGGATCCAGACCTCGGCTTTACCAGCTTGGAGTAATACAACCAGATATACTTGTGATATACTGCGTAACCTGCTTGTAAGGTACCTGCAAAGAGTCTGGAAGATCTAAACAGTCTGCAGAACTATTATTAAAATTTCTTTCCAATCTATAACGGTGCGAGTGACATAAGATCTGGACGGTGATACAACAAGGTTGACATAATATCTACACCTCCTTCGCTACAAGCGCTTGATATATACACATATATAGTCGCTGGGGCTTTCTACAGTACAGATTATTTCCCAATGCGCCCATGCTGAATCTCATGTCTGCCTCCTACACCATGCTCAACGTTTCATAAATGATAATATACATCGGTGCCTCCTAACTTCCCGGGCGTTGGTTCCCCATATCATGCCTACCATAATTGTCAGGCATATTGCCTGGGTCATATCCCATACCACTCGGTCCGCCCACTGTATTGTATGCATCATTATCATGGCCCATATCAGGAGGCTCCATATTGAATGGCATGAACCAAGCACTGCTCGGTTCCACTGTGTAGCTCGGCATCCCGCTCATATTAATGTCCCACGTTTGTGGTGTGGTGATCACGCCTGGAGTCTGAAGTGTTGGATCGACAGGCGATGTACCGTATGCCCCGAAAACTAGTTGCCGGTCTAGTTGATGAAGCATCCTTTGGTGCTGTGGTGGAACGTAGCCGAACATGGTATTTGGAGGATGGTAGTACATCCCCACTTGTTGTGAAGGACTGACTTGACTATAGTCGGTTTGTAACGAATTAGTCTGGAGGTGAAGCGGCTGAGCTGTAGGTCCATTTGGTGCATTGTTACTCTGCACTTGCTCTGATTGGCTGGGGAGTACTGAAGACTGCTTCTTTGATTTTCTCTTAGACTTTAATGGCCGGTCATCCTGCTGAAGCGGTTGGAACGGCTGTTCAGAACTACCTTTCGTGGACTGCACACTCGTTGCAGCGTCAACCTCCGGTTCCTTCTTGACCAGATTCTGTTCGACAAATTCTGCAAGATTGATTCCATGGGGATAACGATCAAACCAATCGCCATATTGAAAGATCTCAGTAGGCTGAGTTGAGATGCCTTGTCCACCAGCTGCCTCTGCACATACTCTGTACTGGTCTTTTAGATTCTCTATCATATAGAAGAACATTCCCCAGTACTTCTTCATCTTGTTGAGAAACCTGAAATTAGTCGCAAGGTGTGATCGTGACGCTGTCGCGACCGTCATGTTTCCCGAGAATATACCGAAAATATGTATGGTTGCAGACAGAAAGGAGCAGTAGCCGGCAAAAGGCGCTGATATGGTGTAAGTTTCATTATCACTAAGAATCTCGGAGATTCTATCAGCTGCCGCATAAGCTCGATGACCAGCTTGCATAACGTATTCCGTGGGCATTTGATCCATTTTGTGGCCTGAGACGCCGTGGATCGAGAACTTGTTCATGAATAAGATGTTCTGCTGCAATGTTATATGCAAGAAGAGGAACTGATTTGCCAGTCCTTCTAGTTCATGTGCATGAAGGTTCTCGGTGCTGTATGTCAGAAAGGCTGGCAAGCCAGCTTTGAGTGCGACCGTTTGGTTCTGAAGGTCAGTAGCAATCGAATCTGGATGCCACATAGGTTGCGAATCCTGTTCGTAGCCGCCGAGATTCCAGTAATTGATGATGCGACCCCACAATGCAATTGACCGAACGATGAAAGCTGCAACCCCCATGTTCTGTCTCGCTTCGAATAGGTCGCCATCTCCTACAGAGCCAGGATAATGTACTCTCCCATCGAGATCTTCTGTTGGTCCAGGCATGTCAAGTCTGAATAGCCTCTCTTTCACAGGAAGCCGAATTTGAATTGTTTCCTCCTTGATAAAAGAGGGCCGATCCGTGCCTGACGACATAAAGCGGTCCATGAAGAAGCATGCCCACATCGTCCTTCGCCTAATCTCACGATCTATAGAACTCAGCTCGTTCGAACCATTCCGGCTTAGGGGATCATGGTCAAGGTCTTTGTGAAGCTGCAATGCATATGCCATTCGGATCGCCATGCCTCCAAAGGACCAACTTCGACCTCCTCGACAAGTTCCGAATTCGTGCAGCGCTAGGATGAGCAAGCACATGAGGATAGTCACGCTTGGCGAGTCGTATCGTTTCAGTACAATATTACGAGCTTCAGTTGCCCATTCTTCGCCCCTCAGGAATGAGGTGCCGGTGCTGACTTTCGGATGAGTTGAAAAGCGTGCGGAGACTGCACATATTGAGAGCATCAGAACAGGGGGTACAGTGCCAGCTCTTGATACTCGTTAGTTACTGTAGAGACGAGACAGCATGCAGCACTCACTTCTGCTTCCTCATGAAGCTCGGCTTGTGGAGTAAATGGTAAGCCTGGCCATAGACATTTTCAAAGAAGACCTCACGTCCTGTTAGCTTGATCCA
>Ga0181467_100087_pt2 | contig 37360 bp, 47 predicted proteins | sample InSIn5gowninarea_2_FD_119079 | JGI IMG/M metagenome (GOLD analysis project Ga0181467, IMG submission 119079) | Clean room microbial communities from NASA Spacecraft Assembly Facility at Jet Propulsion Laboratory, Pasadena, California, USA -... ... | reverse complement strand
CCACGATGTCCGATCCGCCAAACACTATCGCTGTAAGCTTGGAAGGAGCCGCTTTTGGGAATCTAATACTTGATCAACTGATGATGACGTTTCAATATCTTAGAGGAGTTGTTTCCGGCTAGTGAGGAGATGATCCGTCTCATCTCCTCTGGAGTGTAGTCTGAGTCGTCAATGGAAATGCTATGTTTCAACACTGATCACTTGTTGGCTTACCAACATGTGCAATGAATATTGGTGCTGCAAATTTGGAGCCTTCAGACTTCTGGCCTTTTCGAATCTGCAGATATATCAATATGCTACGGCTAATGAGGTAAGTAAATGAGGGGATTAGACGAACCACGCATTCATGTATATACACCAACTTGGCGCTTAACGTAGACTGTAGCAAAGACTTGATTTCGTTGCCAAACAGGTTCTTGATCTTCGCTTCATCGTGATAGTCATCATAGCTCATCTGAGTTTCAGCTTCCATGAATGTAAAGCCTTCTTTTTCTAAAGTGGGCGGGTTTCTGGCGGATCGGACATCGTGGACTGGGATATCATCGATTTGAACGATGTCATGATTTCTTGTAAAGTCTTCTGGATCGCCTGTCTTTCGCAATAGGTACAGAGGCTCGTCAGGTAACGTGTCTGGGTGCAGGAACCCCATCGTCGCCTTCGTCGTTGGCGTGTCTTGCAACATATTGCACTTGTCGTTGCTAGATACAGACAAAGACTTAGTGTTGGCCTAACTTGCGGCAGTGCTCAATAAGAGCAAGCAGCAGCCGTCAAAAAAAAATATGTAATCTCGTCCACTGCACCCGCCAACGCCGCTCTACGGTTCGGCCTTGCTGACAGGCGCTATAATCAACCTCAATGAGAATGATGACAAAAGCGCCGCACAAAAGCAAAGAGCATACGATGAAAACCAACTCACCCAGTCAGCTAAGCTGGTTATCAGGGTCTGGGCGGCTGCAACGGACACACACCAGATGAGAGAGCCGTACCAAGTCATGACCTTTGTTGGTCCATCCTTCTCCCCCGTAGGTCTGATCCTAACTCCGTGGGGAGAGGTGACTGATTTCTGCTCTGGTTCTGCTTCTCTACCTTGTAAGCCACCAGTACTTCTAAAGCCCGACTTGAGGCGTTCTGCCGCAATATTTCCAACAGTACGCGCCCATATTAGGTTTAAACCTGGCCTCATGAAATTTTCCAGTTCTAGGCAGAAGCACGTAAGAACTGCCAAAATCTTTCGAGGCATCCAGATAGAGTAGAAATAACAGCCAATGCTGTCGCAGTAGATACGTCAATTGCATTGGTTGATCATGCTTTGAAAAATGAGGAAAAATCAGCATCTTTGCTTCGAGAGCTGAAGTCCAAGTTACATCAACTTGGAGTGTTTGGTTGAGTTGTCACTTGCGAGCAACCGAACCCAAATGAAAAACTTGTCTAACCTGCCAGCAGGCCGAAGTGGAATGACTTAGACATGCTAGAATGAAATATCGATCCCTTATACACTTCTAGGAGCGTCTTCCCCAGCGTCCTTCATGCCCATTCCGGGTGTCTACTTCACACGAGATTATTGAAAGCTACCCACATGACTACATGACAATCATGTGACAAGAGACATAGCGGGTTGCAACATGTGGGAGGAGCCGGAAGACACAGATCTTAAGAGCTTACACTCAAGTGAACAACTCAGGGCTCTTCTCCGGTGTCACAAAGTGTGAGCCATATTGACATATATTCGCGGCAATCTGTAGAGATAACACGACTGAATCGCTGTATGTCTCTTTCTAGAATGGAGTTAAAGGCGCATACTGTACTTGTAAGGGTACTTTATGACAATCATGCGAGCAATTTGCATACAATCAAGGTAAATTACAGTGCTGACATTTGCAGCCACAATCGCCCATTCTTACATAATGTCAAGGGCCGGTCCACGAGCAGGGTCAAGTCTTCTGCCGAAGTGTTACTGGTAAACAGACTAGAATACAGAGTAGGTGAAGATCGATGGAAAGGAGGCAACAAAGAAATAAGAAGCTTGAGGTTGAAATAGGTATTCTGCTCATCACCGCCTCATTCTTCGCTTCTCGCAAACGAGTAGAGGCCGGGTGCACGTGCCGACGATTAGTGTGCCCGAGGAATTAGCTCAAAGCGTCGAATTTTCTAACGACCCAAACCCTCCTTTCAACATTGAACATCATGTCGATTACAGCTTCAAGGTTGACTGCTCTGAGTAGGCAAGCTGTCGGACGTTCTGTCGCTGCTCATGGCAATGTCATCCGGCGAGCTTCGACCTGGGCTGATGTAGCTCAAGGCCCTCCTGTAAGTACTGAATGATCATATCCGAGGATTGAAGCTGATTATCGAATAGGATGTAAGTTTAATTGATCTAAATACTGATCACATAAGTAATGCCTCTCTTGTAGGCAATTCTAGGTACGTCGCAATCCTTTGGTACTTATTTCAGGCTTGTTGACTTTGAACCAGGTATCACCGAGGCTTTCAAGGCCGACAGCTTCAAGGAGAAGATCAATCTAGGTATGCGACCTTATAAGAGATCATTTGACTATTCTAACTCATCAAAGGCGTCGGTGCATACCGTGACGACCAAGGCAAACCCTACGTCCTCCCCTCCGTCCGCGAGGCTGAACAGAAAATTGTTTCCCAGCAACTCAACAAAGAGTACGCAGGCATCACAGGCGTTCCCGAGTTCACCAAATCTGCTGCCACTCTTGCCTACGGAGCCAACTCCAACGCACTCGATCGTCTCGCCATCACGCAATCCATCTCCGGCACAGGCGCTCTCCGTATCGGTGGTGCATTCCTCCAGCGCTTCTACCCGGGCGCGAAGAAGATATATATCCCCACCCCATCATGGGCCAACCACGGCGCTGTGTTCAAGGACTCCGGGTTGACGGTTGAGAAATATAGATACTATAACAAGGACACGATTGGACTTGACTTCGAGGGTATGGTCGCCGATATCAAAGCTGCTCCGAAGGGTAGCATCTTCTTGCTCCACGCTTGTGCGCATAACCCTACTGGTGTTGATCCTACATCAGAGCAATGGAAGGAGATCAGCAGTGCGGTCAAGGCGGGTGGTCATTATGCGTTCTTCGATATGGCGTACCAGGGCTTCGCGAGTGGTGATACGGATAAGGATGCTTTTGCGTTACGGTACTTTGTGGAGCAGGGTCATAATCCCTGTTTGGCTCAGTCTTTTGCTAAGAATATGGTACTTGGTAATCTTTTCAGCCCTCGCATCCTTCTAATAATAGTATAGGGACTCTACGGTGAGCGTGTAGGAGCCTTCTCAATCGTTTGCGCCGACGCCGCGGAAGCCAAGCGCATCGACTCTCAAATCAAAATCCTCGTCCGACCAATGTACTCCAACCCTCCAGTGCATGGTGCTCGAATCGCATCTACGGTCCTCAACGACTCGGCTCTCAACAAGCAGTGGCTAGCTGAAGTGAAGGGCATGGCTGATCGTATCATTACTATGCGTGCGCTGTTGAAGAAGGAGCTGGAAAGCCTGGGATCGAAGCATGATTGGAGCCATATCACGAACCAGATTGGTATGTTTGCATACACGGGGTTGGATGCTGGACAGATGGATAAGTTGGCCAAGGAGGTGCGTTCCTCTCATTCTTGCTCCACTGTTTCACCGGCTCTTGATTGAGATACTAATATCCCCTAGCACTCGGTCTACGCCACGAAAGATGGTCGTATCTCCGTAGCCGGCATCACCAGCGGAAACGTCAAGAGATTGGCAGCTGCCATTCACGCTGTCAAGCCTTAAGAAACTCCTTCCAATTCTCCAAACCCATGTCCCTTGCATTTCCATCCTATTTTTGGATCCGTACATCCCATGTACTTCATTCAACATCCTTCAATTAGACCTCAGCTAGATTCAGATAGCAGAATTGTACAAAAGTCTTCAGTTTTCAACCTGGGTATTTGTCTGAACCTCGAGCCTTTTTCCTCCGGGGTGTTTTAATATCATTAAGATGTCATGCCGACCCGATCCTTTCGACATCGGATCGGGACTTTGCAAATATTAGTAAGTCCTGCTACAAGCTAGCAAGGAAGCAGGAAGGCATCAACATAGGGATAATAGTAAGACCGAACTCTTAGAATCTTGGGGCAAAAGTTCGAGAGTCGGGAACGGATGGGTACAAATGGTCATCCACTTTCTCAAATCTTGAGGAGGAGCTAAGGAGGAGGGGGAGTATGAATATGTGGCGGGATTGGGGAGAGTGGAGGAGGACGAGCGTGTGGAAGTTGGGGAAGTAGTTGTTTAGTCGTGTTGTGAGACTATGAAATAGGCTGCTGTGAGATTGAGAAAAGGGAAGGGAGTAGAGATTGGAAGGATAGGGACGAAAAAAACTGCTGGAACATGCTGGAGGAGGTATTGATTGTTTCGTTTCGAGATGAGATACCAATCGTACTATACATTGTTCGTGACTTGACACATATCAGGTACACCTCATTCGGTCCTCCCATCTCTCTCGGCCAACTCTGTACTAGCCTTGATCTCTCAATCTCCATCAACAATGATCACCCCCTTCCCCCACTCAACCTCACCAAATCCCTCCTCACCCCCTCCATCTCCCCCATCAACTCCCCATACACCCTCGCCACCTCCCTCATCCTCCTCTCCTTCCGACCCCATACCCTAACAACACCCTCCTCGCCTCCCTCCCCCTCTCACCCCACCTCTCCCTCGCACCCCTCAGTTCATTCAGATAAACGGCCAACGCATCTTTCACCTTCTCCGTATACACCATCCCCTCGGCCCTCTCCACTTTCTCCTTTCCCTTCAACGCCACCTCCTTGGCGCGCAGTGTCAAAAACTCGGTTTTGCATTGCGTGTGTCGGGATATGAGTCCGTGTTTGGACTGCTCGAGGATGTGGATTATGGTTTTGGTTAGGACGTGGTATTGTGTGAGGAGGTGGAGGACAAGGGTTGTGAGAGTAGTGCGTTGAAGAGCTAGGGAGTGGCGTTGCTTGGTGATGGTGCTGAGCAGGGTGCTGGCGTGGAGAGGAAGGGACGGGATTTGACGGTGTAGATAGGAGGGGTTGGTGGAAGGAGAGGTGAGGCGGACGAGGTGTAGGCTGAGTGTTTGGAGGTGGGTCGATATGAGGGCGCTGATTTGTGGGAGATGGGTGGGGAGAGCGGAGAAGAGGGGTGTGCTTTGAAGAGACATGGATGCTGTTGTGGGCGTAGAAGTGGAGAGGATAGCTGAGAGGAGGAGAATGATTTCGATGAGTTCAGGTGGTAGAGGAGGTGTGGGTTTCGATTTCGATTTGCTCGAATTGGCAGACTCAAGATCCACCGATTGCAAAGCCGTAATTATGACATCCTGCTTGGTATGGCGTATACGAGCTTCCTTGTAGGCCTAATCATTGTCATGAGTCGAAGATTGGCGGAGAAGCACAAAAAGCATACCTTCGACACCTCATCCTGCTCCTTGTGAGCCGAAAGATGCTTCGTAGCGCCATCTGGGTTCAGTATATTGCCTGATAGATTGGCATATAGTGCTGCGAAGTTGGGATTGCTCTTCAGCACTGTTTCGTCGATTGGTGGCAGCATCCTGGTCGTTTGTTGATTTGTTTGGGAAAATCCACGAGGCTGACGCTGCGGACACCAGCTCAAGTCGCGCTAGCCCTGTTACGCTAAATAGACTCTCTAGACCCGATCGGACCTAGATCCCGCCGTCATCAAAGTATTGCAGTTTCGTCCTCGACTTTCTTCAGGTGCTTTTTGATATATATAACTTACCTCACCTCCCACGTTTCTTCCCTAAGTAAGAGTCAAGCCCTATGTATTAAACCTGCATGTGCTCATTTGTCTTGCCCACCGTGGCATGGCACTTCTCTCAAGAGCACGGAGTAGGATGGAAGATGAATTACAGGCCACCTCGAGTCCAGTGTCTTTCAGAATCCGAGGTAGGAGTTGTACTATGTGCGTGTGGTTTGCAAGAAGGGCACCCATCAAGCTTGTCAATTGATACAGTAAGTGGGCAACTTCCCTTCTTCAACCTACTTCGCAGAATACTGGTCAAACCTTTTATACAGCTGGGTGTTGTTGGTCTCGTTCTTGGTCTCCTCACAGCTCGAGTGAGCAACTTGTTATCACCGATTCGAGGGTATTCGGCTTCGGCCAATCACGCTCTATCAATCGCCTCTCCGACGCGGGGCTGCCGAGGCTCAGCCTTGACTTCCAAATAGCTCCTCACGCTCCTTTCTGCACGTTCTAGCACTTCCTTGCTCAACCCCTCCCACTCCTCCACCTGAAATTTCATTCCCTTGTTAGAACGAAAGACACTCGAAGAACACGAGCAAAGCCACAGTCATGCCTTTCTGTCAACCTTGCGACCGCTACTTCAACGATTACCACGCTACAACCAGCATGTGAACAATAGCTCGGCACATAATGCCTACGAATCCAGCAGTAGTGAAGAGGAACCCGATTTCAGCTGCACTGCTTGCGAAAGATCATTCTACTCTGAGAATGCTCGTAAACAGCATGCGAAAGCTTCCCATGCCTCTTGCTATTGCATCCCGTGTGATCGTGTCTTCCAGAACCCCAACAATCTCATGCAGGCAAGAGACTGACATTTCCGTTATATAAGCCCTATACTGATAGGCAATACAGCACCAGCACTCCAAGACTCACATGGGAATGAATATACAGTGCCCATTTTGCAAGAATAACTACACCACTGCTTCTGGTCTAACCATCCACCTCGAGTCAGGCAGTTGCACATCTGGTCTCAACCGTCAGAAGATCAACGACATCGTCCGGCAAATGGACCGGAACAATGTCATCACCCGCCCAATGATTGAGATGCCTGGCTACACCAATATCGAGCAATACGCTACGGAGCAATCCTGGAATGGTTATCATTTCGAATGCTACCTCTGTGGCAAGGGATTCGGCCGACTATATGGACTGAACAATCATTTGAGAAGTCCGGTTCATGAACAGAAGATGTATAGGTGTCCTGGGCCGGCATGTGCGAAGACATATGGTACTTTAAGTGGGCTGGTCCAGCATATTGAGAGTGAGAGTTGCGGACTTATGAGGTTTGCAGCTGTGCAGAAACAGGCGAAGGCGGGTGTTTATGGAATGGTGGGGAGGATGATCACGGGCTGAAGACGTGAGGTCAGGCGTCGTTGTGCTATTTGGGCTGGGCGATGTGATCGGGCTAATGGCGTTGAATCTGGGTAGGGTGGCGGATGAGTTTCTGGGGTTTTGATTACTCTATGAACTTTGTTCCCATAGTACATTGCAGCTGTTTTCATGAAGGCTTTGCTTTTGAGCCCGTTCGTCTCTTCATCCAATTGCTAAGTAATATGGAAGGAAATTGATGGCTCTCAGAGGCACGTAAGTCTTCTGAAATCCTTTTTCGTACCTCTGGCTTCTTTACTCTTTTTGTTGAAATTCAGGTGGATTATGACATCTGATACGATATCAGATAGCAGCTTGTCCTGCTACCTGTATTATTTATTCAGACTCTATAGTATCTCGCAATTCATAGATGTAAGACCTGCGAAGGCATTCCTGATATACCTTAAAAAAGGTTCCCATCACGATTACCGACTCTTCCTACTTTCACCCACCCCGTCCACTCTTTCAGCGACCTCAAAAGCGCCCATTATCTCACCATACCCCTGCCAAAGCACCCACAGTGGCAATACAACCCAAAGCATATTGAAGAAAGTGAGATATACCCACATATACATCCAATTACTCCCATCCAGATTCGTATTCCCACTCAACCATTCCGGTGCGAAAGTCATGAAGCCTGTTTTCTCTAATCAGTTAACCGTCCTCCATCTGGGCGCTCCACCAAGCACAGCGTAAGTATGAGAGCCGAAAGATGAAGCTATACGCACCACCATACAACTCCCCCACAGCCAACCACCCGGCCCAAATCCATACCCTGCCCATTCCCCTTGTCACTCCTCTTATCCCCTCCCTTTCCTCCCCCACCCCCTTATTTCCTCCCTTCTCAGCCTGTGTACACAAATAACAAATATACCCCGCCAACGGCCCCCCAAAAAAAACAGTCAACAACTCCAAACTAACAACCGTCAGGTCCGCCCCTGCCCACCTACGATCCGCCTTCGCGTACTCCATCCACAGTTTCGCCGGTAGATTCCCTGATGTCGCGTACGCTGCTCCATATCCCCTCTCCCTATCACCGAGGAAATATACATTTGGCGGAGTGAGATGTAGATATCCTTCTACTCCTTCCCCTTCCCTTGATCCTAATCCCGATCCCGATCCTGAGAGAGGATTCGACCATGATGCAGGATGTGAAGTTGCCGTTGAGTGAGAAGTAAGAGGGAGGGGGGCGGAGACGAAGAAACAATTATATAGGAAGGAGCCTTCTAGCAGGAGGTGGATGAGCGAATCGAAGGAGTGCCAGATGAAGAGGATGCGGAGTTTGGGAGGCGAGGAAGCGGGGAGGAGACGTTGAGAGAGGGTGTAGGATGTTAGGAGGATGAGGAGGGTTGTGAGGAGGGAGTAGACTGTTGTGCTGTCTATTATTAGTGCTGTGGGAGGGGGGATGGTGTTTGTTGACATGGTGGGAGTGGTGGAGGGTTTGGAGGTGTTTGTGGGAGGTTTTCAGGGTTTCGCAGACGAGAGTTGAGGGCGTGGAAGAGTGCGTGAGGATACATTCGAAAGGTTCTGGGTGTATTAAGTAGCTTTAAGGAGCCATTGAGGGATGTGTGGACGTAGGTTCGCCAGAAACGGCTGAAGTAAACAATTCGGGTATCGGAACAACCGGCATCGGGTGAATGCGAAGCATAGGAACATGACCTTGTCTATCAACAAGCGCTAATTGATTCCATACGTCTCATACGACATCGTGATACTGAATTCAGCACCTACCTGCCCAGTCTTTAGCTCACTTTCAAGATTATGTGAACAGTAATTAGGGAAATGTAATAGTAATCTTGCTTATCCATACGTACATCTGACGAAGCTCGGGAGACTACATCAAGCGTCAGCTGTAACTCAGAGTGAAACCAAGACTAAATTTACCTCGCAAAAGACTGGAATGGCCTTCTCGAAGTGACTTCCATCAGGTAGATCAGGCAGGTAGACCCTTCTGCCCCAGGAACACTTTCCACGGCCCACGATTGTTCAGACCTGGTGGACATCGGCATACTTCATGATAGTTTCAAGGTTGTCATTATGCTCTGGACGCTTCTTCTCTTCTAGGGGCTGCTAAAGAACTGGACTCCTCCTTCAGGAAAGCAATATGGCATTTAGGTAGGAGATTCCATAACTTTTCAGTCATTGACGAAACAAAAAGTGAAATAGTAGAGTTCCTAGACACAGCGAAATACTGTACTCCCGTACTTAACAGGGATGTTGAGCTTTCGCCGTCAAAACCCCCTCATCGACAAAAATGACCCCAATTGGAGCTGTCAACCGCCAAATACTCTTTTCAATGAGGCATATACGTTGCAAACACTTCATGCCAGATGCTCGTCAATGAATCCAACCATTACCGCTGCCTGCGAAGAGGCTGTAGAACTAGATATTCGTTTGGAATCGAGAGAGGCTCACACGCCCGCCGCCTACGCTACCGGTACTCGAGCTACCGTGGCGGATCTAGAGTCTTAGACCCAATTTGATTGTGGAGCCATGTGATGCTTCACGACAACATACAAATCGGTCGAAAACATCGACGGGCACGAAGAGTTCTCTAATGCTGCGCTGGACGCAGATGGCGTGGGCGCATCAACAGTCATCGATGTAAAAAAGGGGTAAGATCAAGCTCGTGAACTCCTCCTACTCACTTCGTCAGGCAAGCAACTCCAGAGCATGTGTTAACGCATCTGCAACAGCACATCCTATCCACTCGAGCCGAATACCTATACTCAAGATCGTCATACCAGCGCCCAAGAGCATAGAAGCAGCACCACGCACAAATGGCCTTCCCAAGTCGAAAACGTCCATGAACAATTTTGGGCAGCACCGGATCTCTACAATCGAAAAGCGGATGGATTCTAGGCAATCCGCACATTCCATAGAAGCTTCAGAGGTATCAAATCGAGAAGAAGCACGGAGACGTCGCAATATTGCTGTTGGCAATGCGGTCACGGAGACGGAAGCAAGCATGACACCAGCGGAGAAGGCGCATATGAAGGAGACTGTCAGGCGGCTTATGGACAAAAAGATCAGAGCAGATTGGGAGTGGCAGTGGCCGCAACCCAAGGAGGTGGCGGAGCGAAATCTGACGACGCCTCAGACGCCTAATGAGGATATACGGACGTTGGACGATGAGCATTGGAAGGAGAGGGACGAGTGGGAAAGCGATGTCAGCGAGAGTGAGCAGCCGGTGAATGAGAAGGCCATCAATGGAGCAAAGAAGTCAAATACCAGGCAATCTAGTCCAGAAGATCCTGCGGTCGAGCAAGTCCATACAAACATCCGGAGAGCAAAGCAGAAGACCCGCCGACGAAAACGACTAGCTCGTGAACTGACTTACAACGACGGACTACAATGCTACTACGCAAGACAACAAGCATGGACTTGTGCGCGCTTTCCTCCACCTCCATCACCAACACGGAGTCCTTCCCCACCTGAAGACGTCAACATCGTTGATTTCGCGTCTCAATCACCGGCCTCGCCCACACCGGAAGAGGACGATGTGTACGACCTACCCATCACAGAAATTCCTATAGCACCACCTCTCTTGCCACCAACAATTAAGCTCCGCGATGCCATCACGCCCGCCAATTACGATCTCATTTACGATAAGATCGTGACCTTGAGCGCGACGCCTACCATGCCAATAAATCTCTCACATATTGTTTCATCCTGTGTCCAAGGCTGGAAGAGGGATGGCGAGTGGCCGCCTAAATCCACGATGGCGGAGGAGCCTCCAATAGGAAGGAGGAAGCGGTCGGATAAGGCTATCGACGATCTGTTCGTCAAGGAGAAAGAAGGGATCTTCAGTGTTGGTGATAAGGACGAGGGTGGGGAGAAGGGCAAGAGTAGAGGTATCAAGAGAGGTATTCAGAAGATCTTTGGTTTGGGCAATGGACATGGGCATGAGAATGGTGATGGGTTGCATAGTAAGGAGTGAAGACGCATTGATTGGAAGGTGTATGGATCGTATGGGATCATTGGCGTTTGGGACGTGCATACTTGAATTGGATGGGTAGCGTGGAGTTGGTGCAAATTCAACAAGTACAGGCATAGCATAGCATCAAGGGCCTCTGCATCTCCCCTTGGGGTCGAAACGGTTTCATTCTACACAATCGTTGCATACTAATGCATCAATCAGATATACATATGAAGGCAATTGCACCTGGTCGCTTGGTAGACACATGAAAGCAGGTCCCATGATCGGGGCTGAAATCTTATACGTCTCTGTTATTTCAACCCTTCGCATTCTACATCTCTACCTTTCTCACCCATAAACCAAGAACGCTCCACTACACACATTCTACATACAGGACTTCTATAACTCCAAAATCACCAATCCCTTCTTTTCACATCTCCAAGCTCCTCCCATCCCCTGTCTTGCTCCTAACAAACAACATGGCCCTGACCGTCTCATTCCCACCACCATAATCGCTCAAATCAATCCCTTCCTCATCCACATACCGAAATCCAAATTCCGGCTTCGAGTGCAGAGCCTGTGATCGAGGGAACGAGACGGAGAACCATCGCGCATCGTCACCATCAGACTCGAGCATTAGGACGTGACGGAGGAGTCGTGTTGCTAGACCTTGGTGTTGATGTGAGGGATGGGTTACCATTTGGTTTATTGCTGTTGAGAGGAGAGATTGTTGTTAGCTAATATGCTGCCTTCTGTGCAGCGCGTCCTTTTTTTTGGTTCTCTGAGCTTGTTGAGATCTGATGTTCTGATGGTGGTAGATGCGTGTTCCTCTTCTAACGCATTGAGAAAGGCTGAACTGGGAAACACTGCTGGGATGACGGGTGAGAGAATAGGATGGGAATGACTTACCATAATCTCTTATGGGATCAAACCCATTCCTTTCGAACATCCCGTGACATACATTGAGAAATCGCTTTCTCAATTCGACTTTTGTGCCCTCGGGCGGAGAGACAGTCCTTGGATCTTTCTCCGGCTCCAATGTCTTCCCTTTATTGGATGGGAGCCTGATTGATAGCCAAGAGACTATTTCTCTATTATCTCATCAGCTTCCTCTAAATATTTTCTTCAAACCCCCAAAGTTGCCTCCATCCAAGCCACTGAACTCCCAGGTCCAAGCTTCCATCGCTTCATAGTTGGACACCCAAGTGTAAGATCAACCTACCTAGACCCTTCCTCAACAACCTTCCAGATCATGTTGGACCTGTCTTCGAGCGCCAAGCCCAAACCTTTCGTTCGTTGATACACAAATGCCACTTCGCGATCTACATCCTCGTAGATAGTCCTCATTGGTTCTTCGCCTTCGCCGGTGTGCATGGCGAGTTCACGGACGCGGATCAGCTCGTCGATGTCGTTGGGGATAACGGCAGGGAGGAGAGAGTATGTCATGTTGAGGTTGGGGGGAGGGGATAGATCAAAGCGAAAGCAATGGAATGCGCAAAGAATGGTGAGGGAGCTAAATGGATAGAGATTCAGATGTCAGAGAGGACTTGAAGAAGGAAGTGAGGTTGAAGAGAATGTGGTTTGAGTGAAAAGTTTTGCGCACTCGCATGCGGCGTACCTTCATGATGAAGAGAAGAGGAGGATCGATAGCAGCTGAGCTGTCAGCAACAAAGAGTTGTCAACTCGTAGAGGAACATGATAATTGTATAAGAGACTGTATGCCTCGTTTGTATCAGATAATAATATATAGTGAAGTTTGTCTCTTAGAGCTTAGACTCGTGCAGTGAAGCTTTGTACGAGGTAATGACACTGTCGTGGTGAACCTTTTCAAAAAGGGAGTGTGAAATACAAGAGTTCAAATGACAGCAGATGGCATCCCAGGATGTAGACAATGAGAAGGAGTAACCGTGTACTTCGAGGTCTTGAAATCGTATCATGGCATGACTTTGGTAAAGAGGATATGTCAAGGATTCAGTCAATGTTTCGTTCTCAACCCTGACTTTGATGGCATCGCGGCCTGGAGTCCTTGATACTCTCGGCTTCGGGCATGAGCAAGTGACTTAAGTTGGCGAACTTCTCTGTCATTGAGTCTAGGAGTCTAGTAGTTCTTGCGCACGCGTGTCTGGCGTGATGGCTTTGGCTTAGAGTACCCCTATGCATGTACAATACCCTTTACCGGGATGACGTCGGCAGCGGCATAGAGCTCCCAGCTAATGATACCTTGATTTCAAGCATCAGAGGACAGACCAAACAGTAGTCTCGTCACAGCAGGAAATATTCAAGATCTGCACCAAAAATGCCCTCCTTCTCCTTCAACACTCCTAGTAGTCGTCATCTCATAGAATAGGTAAGGGTCGTCGTTTCCTTCTCTGTCTTCTGGTCTCAATGGCACGTTGCAGCTGTCAACAACCACAACTCACCTCCTACCATAAGCTGTTCATCAACTCGAACTCTCGCAATGGATTCGCCCGAGAGTTTTGACGAAGACGGCCCACGGGGAGAACGTCGAACGCACTATTCAGGCAAGCATGAAATCCCAACTGTGCAGAAATATCGTGAGCATCGCGGCGAGATCGACGACCACCAGAAGGAGGCAGAGGCCTCGCAACAGCATTCTGATGAGGATGATTCAAAAGCAAAGCGAGCATTGAAGTCCGTCAACGCAATCTTCAAGGAGGACGACGAGCATGCTGAAGGCAATCCGTACCCAACCGCGAACAGGCATACTGCTGCTGTTGAGCAAGAACCTTCAGGGCATGACTCCACTATACCGCAAGTTCCTGGAGTGCATGAGGGGTCGCAACAGCATAGTGATGGAAACCAGAATGCAAGACAGATGCACGGAGATACACAGCAGAGTGATGAGAAGAAGGGAAGGCGGCCAAAATCAGCTACAGAAGAAGTTGTCGGCATGCTCGATCCACGTCAAAAGCGTAAGGCTATGAAGCACAAGGACCGGACAGATGGCGGGAGGGAGGTCACGGATCCAGTAACTCATCTACCCGTTACCATACGAGACTCTACAGAGAAGGATTTGAAGCGAGCTCCTGAGAACGAACCGGCCCCCGGAGAGGAGTTACGAACATCAACTGGTTTGAGTGGTGCTTCAAAGTCCTCAGCTCAATTAACTACTGAGGCGGAGCAGATGCAAAAGGATGCTGATGGGATGCAACGAGTGTCCCGCCGCCAGCCTTCGAGGATATCAAAGCCGAGCTTGTAAGGAGCTATCAAGTCGCTTTGTCCTTGGGTGTCGGGTCTGCGGTCGTGCTTGCCACCTTAGCAGTCCTGGCTCATCAAGTTCTCGATTCGATGTCTCACAAGGAGTCGTCCAACCTTGCAGACTCACCCAAGACTCTTTTCCTGTCACTCAGTTTGGTTATTATCATCTCCTCAGGCATTGGCCTGGCTGTGATCACGGTCATTCGCGGCTGGTTGGGCAAGAAAGTGGAGAGCATTTGGGCTGATGAAGTATGGGACGCTGCACGTGAGGACGAAGCACGCTTGAATAACAGTGATGCCCATCTCCCAGAATCGGTAGCCTGGCTGAACAGCTTGTTATCTTCGGTGTGGCCTCTTGTCAACCCTGACTTATTCACCTCGGTTGTGGACACCTTGGAAGATGTCATGCAGTCAAGCTTGCCGCCCAAATTCATCCGCATGGTCAGTGTCGACGATATCGGGCAAGGTAGTGAGAGCATTCGTATACTTGGAATTCGATGGCTACCAACTGGCGCCGCTAGTCAATCCGTTGATGAGCATGGAAATCTAGAAGGGAATGAGGACACAGATGACAATGATCGCATGAACCCAAAAGAAGGCGAAGAAGAGAAGTCCAACTCGCAAGATTCGGGTAACGATGCTCTTCCATCAGAGAACCGCCAACAAGCACAGCACAGAGAACAGGACCAAAAAGCGATTCGCGAAGGCATGGAAGCCGAGCAAGGTGATTTCGTCAATGTTGAGCTTGCATTTGCGTATCGAGCCCGATCCACAGGCAAATCTCTCAAATCAAAGGCCAAAAATCCACATCTTTTCCTCAAGTTCTATATCAGTAGCGGCATTGCCATACCCGTATGGGTTGAAATGAAAGGTTTCATCGGGACCATGCGCCTTCGACTCCAATTGACTCCAGATCCACCATTCTTCAGTCTTTGTACTCTTACGTTTCTCGGTCAGCCCAGAATTGACTTATCTTGTGTACCTCTTTCGAAGCACTTGCCCAACCTCATGGACGTCCCCTTCATATCATCGTTCGTTCAAACCAGTGTCGATGCTGCGCTTGCAGAGTATGTTGCACCAAAAAGTCTTACACTCGATCTCAAGGACATGTTGGTTGGCGATGACTTCAAGAAAGATAGTGTGGCTCGTGGTATAGTAGCAATTTTCATCAAGGAGGCAAGGGGGTTCAAGGAGGGAGGTATGGGGCTCTTGAGCGGCTCATCGGGTGATCCTTACGTTACCACGTCATGGGGCAAGTTTGGAAAGACTTTGTCCACTACGCGTGTCATACCAGAGGAACAGGCTCCAATATGGCATGAGTGGGCTTATCTACTAGTAACACCTGACGAGCTCAATGCTAACGAGATTCTCAAAATCCAGCTTTGGGACTCTGATAAAAGGACTGCTGATGATGACTTGGGACGCGTCGAAGTCGATCTGAAACAGCTTATGCATAGTGAAGAGTCATACAACCGTATGTGTGATCGAGAGGACCGCTTTGTTGGTGAAAATGCGGAAGAGAAAATGCCTGGCACACTTTCCTGGAGCGTGGGTTTCTACACCAAGCGAGGATTAACTGACGAGCAGCTTGCACGGCAAACTCAAGACAAGAGTATCAACTCGAAGGAAGATCTCAAGCGTATTGTTTCCGAGACTGCAGAACGGAAGCTGCGTGAAGCTAAAGCACGCGATGAAAAAGGAGAGGAAATTCACCAGCAAAAAGTACAAGACTACAAGGCCCGGGAGGATTCTCTTATTATAGCTTCACCCCCAGACCCGACCTATCCAAGCGGCATCCTCTCCATTCAGATACATAATATCACAGGTCTCGAAGTCACATCACTCAACAGGCGCAATGACGAGTGTGCAAAAGAGGACGAAGCCGAGCAAGCTGATGATCTTCCAAGTAGTAGCTGTTCAATAATCCTCAATCACAGCAAGATATACAAGACAAGGACGAAGCCCAAAACCGCCAATCCTTTTTTCAACGCTGGCACTGAGAGAATGATCACCGACTGGACTACTGCGGAAATCATGATTGGTGTGCAAGATAGCCGGGAGCGAGAGAATGATGCCTTGTTAGGCATGGTCTTTCTTCCACTCCGCAAAGTCTTTGCCAAGCGCAGCCAAGTGTCGGACACGTGGCCGTTAGTAGGCGGGGTTGGCTTTGGACGGATCCGAATATCGATGGTCTTCCGGTCTGTGGAGTTGCAACTACCTCCAGAGATGCGTGGGTGGAACTATGGAACGTTGGAGATCAAGTCGCCAGTGACGGCGAAGCAAGGCTTGTCTCAAGATGTCACAAGTCATCGAATGAAGATATACTCAAATCTAGATCGAGTGAAACTATCAGTCGATAACGGCGAATGGCGGGAGAAGCATGGGAAGAAAGCTATGTTCCTTGCCTGTCGAAGCCGTTATGCCATGCCTTTGGTTGTCGAATGGCGTGCTTCAAAGCTTGGACTAGATTCGACACCTGCATTTGCAGTCTTTTGGTTGCAAGACATACCTGACGAAGAAGAGAAGTCGATTTCTTTGATGGTTTGGAAAGGCGGCAAGGAGAATCTCAAGCGAGCCAAGTCATGTTATAACTACCAGGGTCTGGAAGAGGGTGAGGGGCCGCTCGGTGAGATCGAAATGACAGTGAAGTTCTGGCGTGGGCTATCTGGCTACCACAAACGATACGCAAAGAAGGAGAAGAGCGGAAATCTGAGGGACGTCATGGAAGTGCTGGACACAGCCAATGACGAACGAGAGAATTCGCAGGCCGAGAACTCCGACAATGACTCCAATGACTCTGATAACGACATGACCAACGGTACTCCACACTCAACGCAAGGCACCGTCTCCGCCAAAGACGAAGACAACGACGCCGACACAGCAACCAAGAAGAAACTCCAAACCCACACCAACCAATCTACCACTTCCCTCTCCTCTAACGATACACAAGACACAGCATCCCCGCAATCCAAATCTTCCAAATCCACCCGCAATCCCTTCAAGAAAGCAAGACGGAAAATCAGTGAAGTGATGGATTCTCATAACGATGCGAACGATGGAGAGAGGGGCCTCGTCAAATCGGCAAAGGATTATAAGGATCATTATAGACAGTTGCATCGGAAGCATAGGGGTGTGATGCAGTGGAAGGGCGTAAGGACCGCAGAGTGGGCGGTCGGCGGGTTGCGGAGGGGGTTGGCGAATGTGGGTGGTGAGGAGGGAGTGGTGGGAAAGATAGTGGGTTTGAGTGGGCATGGAGAGAAGGGGGGTGCGGGGGTGGAGACGGAGGTATAATACTGGGAAAGCTGATGGTGGAGTGTAATTTATAGGAGAAGAAGTATATATGGGTTTGGGGTAATATGGCGTTAGGATAGGGTTGGAAGCATAGCGTATGTTTGGATAGGCGTACTGGTAGTCCGGATATGTATGTTCACATTAAATGTATCAGTATACACAATGTAATTGCTTCTTAACGCCTTTAGAAAGGAATCTAATATCAACAATTTCGGATATCTTTCAAAGAACGAGTCAAGCGAGCCCCTTCTTCCAAGTGATGAGAAACTGATATTGCCTCTCACCAGACTCTGATAAGGAAAGCAAGCATTCAGTGCATTGTTATAAGAACAGTTCATCCGTCCAGTAGTATGTCTAAATGTGTTGGCTCATCTAAGCAAAGCAAAGCGTGCATGGCGAGTTGAAACCACCAAGCGAGGCAGAAAAATAGGGGAGAATCGCTTAAACTCCAGGAAAGGCAAATGTAAACAAAACGTGCGATATGCAACAAAAGTAACTTATCTTCTGCATCTGGGCGTTCCATTGGTTGATTTGGAGTGAAGCGTGGAGTGAAGCTGAAGTTTCAGTAAGGAGTCAAGATAATAAGCGAGGGGAAAAGGGGGGCGGACTCGTTTAGACTGGGCCTGATCTAAATGTAAACAAATGCTGCGATGTGCAACAAAATTAACTTATCTTCTGCATCTGAGTTTCTTGATTGGTTGATTTGGAGTGAAGCGTGAATGGAAGCTGAATTTGACGCAGGAATTGAGGACTGTAAGGGTGAGAAAAGGGGGAAACTCGCTTTGACTGGGCCTGATTTAGATGTAAACAAACCGTGCGATGTGCAACAAAAGCAATCTATCCTATTTGTCTAAGTGTTACTATTGGTTGAATCGAAGTGAAGCGTGAAGTGAAGCTGAGAGTTAGGTAAACAGGGAAACATGATAAGCGAATGAAAAGGGGGGCGGACTCGTTTAGACTGGGCCTATAGCAAAAGTAAACAAATACTGCGATGTGCAACAAAGCTGCTTATCCTGTTTGTCTGATTTTTCAAAATTGGTTGATTTGAAGTGAAGCGTGAAGTGAAGCTGAAATTGGCGCAGGAAATGAAATAATTATAAGCGAGAAGAAGGGGGGTAAACTCGCTTAAATTTAGAAGATAGAATATAAACAAACTCCCACATATGCAACAAGTTCAGCTCTCTAAGTCTCTATTTGTATTTCTAATCAACTTAGAGAGGGACAATCACGGGTAGGTGAGGCTGCATAGTATATCCAGCCCAATATGCGAAGACGATTGGTTCGGACACTATACTAGAGAAGGAAGGATGTAACAAGCTGCAATGAAGTGTGGCATCAGCTCTTTTCTCCTTCCCAGGTACGCCAACTAGTAGGCTTGGGAAATATCGCAGCAGATGGCTGAAGTTGGAACAGGAGGTGGCTGTGGATGGATTCTAAGCGAATGTTGAAGGGGGTGGACTCGCTTAAATTGTCCCAAAAGCAATGTAAACAGAGAGTAAGACGTGCAACAAAGCCATTTCTTTCCTCTTATCCAGATGTATTGATTGGTGGATATGGAGTGAAGCGTGAAGTAAAGCTGAAGTTTGGGGCGGGTTTGGAAGGTTATAAGCGAGAGAAAAAGGGGTGAACTCGCTTAAATCCGAAGGGGAAGGAAGATGAACGTAGAATCTTCGATTTGTAGTGAGATATTGACTAATGTACCTTCGAATCCCTTGAAAGCTGGAACTATACTGATCCGGTCTTTCGCATGTAGATATTGACTAGTAAGCATAATACCAACGTTCCCGATCCAATGAGGCCCCCCGTTATGATCTGGTTGGAGACCTTCTAGCCCTCACCTTTCACCTTTCGTCCTTCTGACCCTCTTCGCCACTTCCTTCTTGATCTTCCTTATCCCGTTTCCTATCCTGTTCCCTTCCTTGCCTCTCTGCTTTGCGATTGTCGTCTCTTCCTTGATCTTCGCGTTCTTCTCCCCTCCTTTCTTTACCACTTTCTTCTTTCCTCTCTCAGCTTCCTCGGTCATCTTGTCTACCACGCCCCTAACCCTGCCAGTGCTCGCATCGTTTTTCTTCCTCTTCCCAAGCGAGACACTTCCCAGGGACAATTCATCCTCCTCATCATCCACCGTCAGAAGTGGTTTCACCTTCAACTGTGGAGCCTTCCCACTCTCCAGCGAAGACGGGTGTACCTTCGCCCCATCTACTAAATTTTCTTCTCTACTCCTAAGAAGGCAGTCTTCGCAGAAGACGTGATCGCAATTAGGGTGGGTGCAATGCGGCTGGAGGGCCGGAAGATAAGTCTAAGTGGCTGTGAGTCTAGGCTATGGTTTCAGGAAGGAGCAAGAGCGAAACTCAAAGTAGGAGGAGGGTACAATACATGATTATGAGCGGTGCTAGGTAGTATAGCCTCCGCCTTGCCACCGCAGCAAACCCAGGGGAGAGTGGGAACGCGTGGAGTGCCTGAAGAGTTCGAAGAGTCCGAAAAGGTCTTGTGCATGGTTCTGGTGCAAGACTCGACGGCAGCAGGGTTGTAGTGTTTATGACGAAAGAGAGCGAAGTGCAAGGCGGAGTAATGTGATTCAAGATGTGCTAGGGAACGCGATACTGTAGATTGAAATAGGTATGGCGAGTATTCTGAGGGTGAACGGGTCTGTTGCACCGCACATAGATAATAGTGATAGTCTCCGCTCGGGTACAGGAGCATAGATCTGTGGCTTTTGGATTAGACTTCACCAAAGACCTTGAATCCTAATAGGTCCGGCCGTAGAAGTTGAAGGTGAGAGGTGAATGAAGAGTCCATGACTCCAAGATGAGATCTCGCAGTGGTCGAAGAGCAACGGTATTGAAGGTCAAGAAGTTGACGCATGGGCGCAGATGTCATTCAAATGATGGTATCCTGTTTATTGTGATTAAGCAGATTAGCAGGCTCAGGTAAGTAGTCCGGATATTCTTATCGCTGCACCACTCTTATCGTTGACAAGGTTGTATTCTAAGTGAAACATACTCCTGCGTTTACCTGTTGATATATATGGCATAAAGAATCAAAAGCCACAACTTTGCGTGAGGTGAGGATCCCTTTCTAGGCGTTTGGAGCTCGTTTCCTTGGCTTGGCGCGGGGTTTGTTTACTTGTTGTTTGGAACTTAGCCGAGAATATTTTTGGGCAGATGTTGAATTGACATATCCATGTTATGCAAGCTTGATATAATCTTTGACAGAGTCTCATTCAAGTAATAGCAATGTAGGAAGATCATTTGGAAAGTACTTGCTGAGGGTTGGACGACTCTGCTAGTGGTCGTCGATATACAAGAAGACATCGACTATGACCTGACTTGCAGCAGCGCAGTAACAATGACTGAGAAGGTCTTGCGGACTCAGATGAGGTCTTTGAAACAGAGCTCGACTAGTACAAGAAGCTGTGGTCTATATCATTGACCTGGGCGCCAGTGGAGTGAAATCATTCGGACTGAGCTGGCTGAGGTGAGTTTGACGCACGAAAGCCACAGTGGCTGAAGCTGGAAGTCAAAGCAGCCAATCACAATGGGCCAGCGGAGAACATGCGAATATCACAAGTTGAGACTAATTACGATTCGTTTCACTTCCCACGACAAGTCAGCAGACACGTTACGAGATTAGTTATCACAAGTCAAGAGTAACTGATATTGCACAGCAGGACGTGTCTGATTTCGAGTGCTTGGCCATTACCCAGCACCTGGGAAACCTCCGTTACTCCGGCACAGCCCGCACCCATACTTTCCCATGTCCCGGCTCTATTGCAGGACGACAACCACCAATGCGACCTTGTCATACTTCGTCATCCGATAACCTCACAAGAGACACGGAGCCTCATGTTCCTTGTCTAGCACAGCTCTGCCTTCTGCAAACCCAATCATTACTCCGAACAAACTCGACAAAAGAGAAAACATTCTGGCGGGACGAGTTGAGCCCGAGGAGTACGAACTTGTCGAATACGATAAAGCTACCCAAGAAGCAGAGCTACGATTATCGCGAACAGAGGACAAGAGGACGGAGAAAAGGCGCAAGCTTGAGGAGGCGGACGAGATGAAGTTCTCACATAGTATTCAATTCAACGCTGTTCCGGATTGGAGCAGCCATTATATCTCATATAGTAACTTGAAGAAGCTGTATGCTCGGATCCCTAGCGTCTTGAGCGAATGCTAACCGTACAAGAATATATACAGTCGAGAAAACCGTACATCAACAGAATACTAGGCAGGACGCAGAAGGCGCCCCACTAATACAAGATGAAGACCCCGACGAAATCTTTCGGCGAGCGCTGGACGTAGAGCTGGAGAAGATCTCATCATTCTACCAGCTGAAAGAGCTGGAGATCTTCGGCGAGGTCACGGAGGTACTGAAGGACGAGCAAACATATGAGGCAGAGCAACAAGAGCATGGGGAGAATGGTGATGCAAGACCAGATACGGCCGGTAGGGGGAGCGAGAGACCGAGGACGATGAGCATGTGGAACCGAAGCTTTATGCCACGAAGGTCCAGCACTATGAATGACTCCATAGCGGATCTGGACGAAGACAGTGGGGAGGATAATGACGATGATGAAAGTACTGCTCTACGAAAACGGCGGCCAGGGCAAGGACGGAGTAAGAGCACGCCATATGCAATTGCGCCGGAGGATATGAGAGCTTCGACAGAGCTTAACAAGTCTTTCAGGCGGGATAGCTTCGATGCGTTTTCTGATCACTTCTTCGCTTCCGTCTACTCTTCTGGGATCACGTTGAAGCGGCGGACCATCCACATATACGTCCAATTATGCGAGTTGAAATCCTTTTTGCAGCTTAACAAGACGGGCTTCACCAAAGTCCTGAAGAAATATGACAAAATTCTAGATCGAGAGCTCAAGAAGAGATATATCGAATCAGCCGTCGCTCCATCATACGCATTTCAACCTAACACGATGCAGCACTTGGAGGAGAATATCAGCAAGGTAGAAAAGGCTTACGCAGACATTGTTACGCAAGGAGATGTGGAAACAGCGAGGAAAGAGCTGAGGTTGCACTTGCGGGAACATGTCGTCTGGGAACGAAATACTGTTTGGAGAGAAATGATTGGTATCGAGCGGAAAGCCCAGGCTGCCAATCTGGGCTTGAAGAGGACACTGCTTGGTCATGCTCATGACCATGCACGGACTCGATTACAGGGAGATGATGACAAGCATCCGGAGATGAAGCAGCTCTCGACCCCTGTTGGGAAAGTCAGATGTCCGCCGTGGCTACTGAGTTCGACCATGATTACGCTCGTAGTAATAATCACTGTCTTCTTCATCCTGCTTTATATACCTATCATGAAGAAGGTGGAAGAGCAGAACTGCTTGGCCATGCTTGTGTTTGTCAGTCTGCTGTGGGCAACAGAGGTGAGATTTGTGACAATCACTTCGTATATCTGCTAATTACTCAGGTCATTCCTTTATTCGTGACGTCGCTACTAATACCATTCCTCTGTGTGGTTTTGAGGGTCGTTAGATCGGATGACCCGCCTCGCCATCGTTTGGATGCCAACACTGCGACCAGATATGTCTTCGCAGCTATGTGGACGCCTGTGATAATGCTCCTGCTAGGCGGGTTCACAGTTGCAGCAGCTTTGTCGAAGTATGATATAGCCAAGCGAATAGCCACATTCGTTCTTAGCAAGGCCGGTACTAGACCACGGACTGTGCTGATCACCAATATGTTTGTAGCAGCATTCGCAAGCATGTGGATCAGCAACGTCGCTTCGCCAGTGCTCTGCTACTCTATAATCCAGGTGACTGCTTTCATCCCCTTGTCTTGCCCAGACTTGGTAGCTGACTTTCACAGCCGATGCTTCGCAACCTTCCATCCGATTCCCAAATGTCCAAAGCACTGATTCTAGGCATCGCCCTCGCTTCCAATATTGGTGGTATGCTCTCACCTATTGCCTCTCCCCAGAACATCGTAGCTCTTCATATCATGCAGCCGCAACCCTCATGGGGAGCTTGGTTCTTTATCGTCCTACCTGTCGGGATCATTTCCATCTTCCTGATATGGATTCTTCTACTTATGTCCTTCCAACCAGGCAAAGGCACAACTATCGTTCCAATCCGACCTGTCAAAGATAAATTCACAGGTGTCCAATGGTTCGTCTCTATTTCTACTCTCGCTACCATCGCTTTGTGGTGTGTAAGCCATCCTCTGGAATGGCTCTTCGGCGATATGGGAGTTGTTGCTATCATCCCTATAATTTTGTTCTTCGGCACTGGCATCCTCACCAAGGAGGATTTCAACAACTTTCTGTGGACCATCATCATGCTCGCTGCTGGTGGATTGGCTCTAGGCAAAGCAGTGAACTCTTCAGGTCTACTTCATACGATTGCAGGGGCTATCACGGAGAAGGTGGAAGACATGTCACTATATGGAGTGCTTGTCGTTTTTGCTACTTTGATCCTGGTCGTCGCTACTTTCATAAGCCACACTGTTGCGGCTTTGATTATATTACCACTGGTGTCGAGCGTAGGGTATGGAATGGAGCAGCCTCATCCGAACTTATTGGTCATGGGCAGTGCGTTGATGTGCAGTGCTGCCATGGGATTGCCTACGTCAGGATTTCCCAACATGAGTATGTCTACAAGATCCTCCTTCTCCTAGCGCTTTCTTGTTCCACTCAATACTATCTTGTCCATAGAATATTGCTGAAATATCTGCTAATAATCAAATTAGCGGCGATAATGATGGAAGATCCCCAAACAGGACGACGTTACCTCCGAGTCCAGCACTTCATCAGTCGCGGCATCCCTGCCAGTGTTATCACGCTTTTAGTAGTCATATCTGTGGGATATGCATTGATGTTCATCGTAGGGATGTGAATTGGTCATAAAGAATCTTTCTTGAGACCTTGGTTTTGCATTCGAAGCATTGGTATGATGAGCATGGAATCTTATAGGAATCGGCGTTTTGGCGCAGCGCTTCTGCTGGACTGGATACACCAATGTGGACTCTTTTACCTTTCCCAAGCTGAGATTCAGAGCTGCTTATCTAAAGAAAGTCTCATCACTCTTGGAATCTTTTCAGTCGGCACTCATAGGTAGTCTTGGTGTCACAGGAATCGTTATCCGGCAAGCAAGCACAGGAATGCACCCGTTGCCCCCTAACCCACATTCCACACCTTATTGACATCACAAGCCCTCTTTTCTTCGACCCTTTTTTATTACATCCCTTTTTCCAATCAGTCCATCATATCCTCATTCTCCATCATATCCTAACTCCCCATCAATTTTGAACATCTTCCTCATCTTCCTTATCATCGTCGAGCTTCGAATCAATCATAAAATATCCAAACCCCTTCGAAACCCACCACTACTATTCTTTCCAGCTTTCAAACCACCAGGACCATTATTTAGCAACAATGCAGACCCCCTCTCACCTCTCCCTCCTCCTCTTCACACTCCTCATCGTCCCCTTCGCTACCGCCAAAATCGAACTCTATGGAGGCGGTGGTTTCGACCCTACTCCTCCTGAGGATATGAAAGTGAGGAGGCATATTGAGGTTGGGGATAGGATTGGAAATCCGGTTTGTTCCTTATTTCTTTGTGTGTTCTGAGGGTTTTGATGGTGGTGTGAGGAGAAGGAGGGAGGGACGGGTGGGGCAAGGAGGTAGGATGGGTAAGGATGGGTGAGGATGGGAAGGGTTGGCAGGATTTGAGAAGGATGAGCAAGAGGGAGAGAACGGCTGCTAACAAGGTGTCATACACAGCGTTATTGCATGAACGGCACGTCCTTCTGTTGCTTGCCTAATGAGATTGGTGTTTCGAGCAGTAAGACACTCTTTCTTGGGTCTCCTCTACCTACTGTCTCTCACTTTTGGGTAATGGAGGATAAGCAACAGAGGGAGAGCTGACATGAGAAGCATCTTCGACACAACCAACGGCAACACCCCTTCCAGGCACGACTTGTGTGCTTGACAGCCTTCCGGGGATTAAAGGAGCACTAAACGGGTGCGAGTTGGTTAATGGGGGCGCTAGTGTTTGTTGTCTTGAGGTACGTATTATATCTTCTCCTACCTCACCTATGTCCTTGATTAATCCAACCTCCTTCCCTTACATTCCACCACACCTGCTTCCTTCTTCCCCTTCTCCACGCCCAGGACTTCATTCTCCGTAGTAGTTCCAGCTAACGAGCAAGCAAAAGGGAACAGAGAGAGGCTGCAACGGCCTTACTAACTTCCCACCACCAATCGTATTCGATAACGGCGGTTTTGAGCAGCATACTAGTAGCTCTAGTAGTGCGAATGCACTGCCAACAAAGGATCCGCAGAAGGCAAGGGCGAAGGCGATGAGGTTGAAGGGTGGGAGTTAGGAGATTTTGAGCATGATAGGATGAGAAGGGGCCGCCGGTATTCAAAGGGAATGGGAGGAAAACAGGATGGAGGAGAGAAGAGTGGTGGTGTTCATCACTTGGCGTATTTGATTATAGTCTATCATTTTAACAGTATGCTTACAGAGTCTGTTTTGTCATTGTCAGAAATGTATCCCTTTTTTCAATCAAGGTGACTGCTTAGCCAGAAGTATGGCATTTCAACTATGATCACTCACTCGGATTGCCTTCTGCCTTGATCTCCATGCTTTAAGGAATCGATGTCCTGCCCCGATCCTCGTTCCAAGCGTTGTTCAAACAGCTGGCCTGGTTGAAAGAGCCGGGCAGGCTTCTGATTTACTCCGAAATAATATGCGGATTATCTTGGCTAGTTAATGCTGGCTGATTTCGGGCCCCTGTGAGGCAGTTTCTTAATGTCGTTACCGCTATGGCATAGTCTCTTAGACGAAGTGTGTGATAATGCGCTTGGTAGAGTAGTGACCGGTAGACCATGTAAGTAATGGTTCAGAACATCGGGAGGAAATGACTGAATGTGATTCATTTGTGCGCTTGGGCTCCATTGTTGGCGAGTCTTTTCGAGCGCTTACAGCATATCCAAGATCTATGGTCGCTGGAAAGCTCTTTGAGAGCCCGACTTCTGATTTAAACGAGTCTGACCATGCCCTGAAGGTCGGTGACTTTCACATCCACATGAATCGTCACGTACGTTAGCGGCTGCCGATTGAGCTCAGTCCACATCCAAATCACCAGCGCTGCCAAACTCGACCTGATATATAAGTACCTATTGGACGAATACTACTCATGCTTAAAGTGAAGCCGCCGCTTTGTGACCAAATCTCCCGTTGTGGACATACGAGCAAACGTTTTGGTGGTATTATGTAGATTGTTGGATCTCAGTCAACATCAACCCACGGCTGCGACAGTCGCAGGCGCTTTTGTCCGACCAAGGCCCTCCTTTCCATAGTAGTCCATCGGATATACATCCCCATTTGCCTTTGCCCAGTCTTCATTCTGACCCAGTGCAATGAGTGCCTCGTAAGGAGTCAAAAGAGGTCTCGGAAATGCATAGCCCCAATCAATACTTAATCTAGGACATGCAACTTGCACCCAGCACTCCACATCATTCATCAAAGCCAACTTGCCAGGAAATATCTCGCTCAGTAAGAGGTTGATATACGGTATGCCCTGCTGTTCAAGCATGCGCTCGATCTTCGCCATAGTATGAGGATTGCCTTGACGGCCCAAAGATCCAAGGATGAGACCCCATTTCTTGGCTTTAGTAGCAGATGCAATCGCTTCTCGTCGTAGTGTATGCATTTCTTTGTGGTCGTAGTGCTCTCGGGTCAGCTTTCGAGAGTATGGATCATAGCGGTAGGCTGGGATAGATGGATTGTGTATCATTGCGCTTTCGAGATGAAAGCGTCCGTCTCCGAGGTAGAGGATGATGTCTACACCGTCTGTGGTCTCCAATCGAGGTGAGGTGCACCCCAATATCTCCCCCTTACTAAGTGGCGCGATCTGCGGGATCAAGATTTTGTATCCAACTTTTTCTAGAGGGACTCGTACACCATGTAGAGTGGCATTGAATTGAATCGTACCAACCATAGCAATCGTTTTTCTCGATGGAATATTTCTCTCCAGTGTATCAAGGAGATGAGTGGTATCGATGCTAATATCGACAAACACGTAGAGCGTCTTGATCTTCGTAACATCTACAGGAATCAGACACGAATGTGCATAGTGCACAAGCAGGTCACAACCTAGAGCTCGAGCTGTGTAATCATCGATACAGCATGCTCCATATGTTACATCGCCCATGATCAATGTCTCAATGCCAGGACAGAACTGGGTGAGGATGTCGGAGATGGTGGTCGCAAATAGAAGCAACCCTTCAGGGATTTGTAAAGCCACTTTCTTAGAGCCATTGGTGCGTATACGATGTATGGTCTTATGAATCTCGAAGGAGTAGTTGGGTGGAAGAAGAGAGATTGCGGCATTGATGTCTGGGTCGTTAAGAATTTCAAGTGGTACTTGGTTCAAGGTTCGCGGTGTGCGCCTCGATGATGACACTGATAGCTGTCAGTATCAAATTTTCATTTGTCAGATTAGAAGCCAGACCTTGGATTTCTTTGGAGCTTTCTTGAAGGGCATCCGCGCCATTCCTTGATGCAGCCTCTGCTGCTTGCCTTCTTCCCACGAATCGCTTCTTCGGTTGCTTGGGTGCCTTTTCTGCTTGTGATTTCACGATATCTGCAGCTATCCCAAGGTCAACTTCCTCTCGATCTTGCTCCATGTTGTCACTTTATGGGTTTCAAAAAAGAAATCCGAGCTTTGGAGATAGACATGCCCCATCATGGCTAGCGGCAGACCCGGGTGCTATTAGCAGACCTGTCGCTTCAACGTCGACTCTGTCCTCGACGTTAAATGACCGTGCCTGTGGTCCATCGAATGAGGCCTTTGATCGGTTTCTCTCCACACTCGTAGACTGCCCTTCTATCTCAACGACTTACTGAATCTGGATGTTAGGGCATCAAGGTGTCATCGAGATACACATCACACCACGCCTAGAAAGGCTCACTACCCGAGTCTGTCTCCACACGCCTGAACCCAGCAATTTGCCACTATCATTAGAGGACCTACTGTGCTTAGGCGAGGCATTTGGTGTATGTCGCGCTCGTTGTGAGACGTCATGAATGGTGAAAGTTCTCAGTTATGCGAAGCACCTTCGCTCCTACGAAATTGTGAAGAGCCCAAGGATTTGATAGAGGCGAAAATCAGGCGTCCGATAGGATTGCGGCAGGTTGAGATGGCTTCGAGGGCGATCGTATGCAAAGGTCGGTTTGAGTGAATTTATTTACGTCTCAAATCTTGTGGACGGTTTGCACTTTCTTACAAACTACACCCATGTGTGAGGATAACGTACATTCCTCTTCACTTGTAACAGTCTGTTCATTGACTTGAATTGCGCATGCTCTAACGAGTGTGTGGCTTTTGGCTTTTGAATTATATATAGTCGCAGATTCTGACCTTATCTTGATTCCAGCTTCCTTGAAGTGAGGCTATGTTCATGTTTCTTCGCTTTGTACACATGTCCGTGTGCTCTTCAAGCAACACTGCTTTAAGTATACATTGACTACTTGTGAGCACCTCACCGATCACCGATTTCACACAGATACTGTCGTAATAATATTCAACAATCTCTCATAGCCAGTGTGATCTTCTCTGCGTCGATTGTAGTTTACCTCTCTATAATGCTCGTCCAGACAGAACCGTTATACTCACTTTTCATTCTCTTCACTTTGATTTAGCTTACTCCGTTAGATAAAGCTTGCGAGTTAGTGTTCCATCTTAGCGCTGCGTAAGATGCTGCTTTCTGTCAATAAAGGCGCAGATAGATGATACTCAAGTAATAGCAGTCCGTTGTGAGTTAGTGTTCATCTCGGCGCTGCGCTGTAAGGAGCTGCTTTCTATTAGCAGAGGCGTAAATAGATAGAGTTCAAGTGATGGCGGTCCGTTGTGAGTCAGTGTTCTTTCTAAGCGCTGTGTTATAAGGATGCTGCTTTCTATTAGTAGAGGCGCAGATAGATGAAACTCAAGTGATGGCGGTCCGTTATTGATTGCCAACGTTACATAGCAATGAGGTGCAATATGTAATCGAAGCTGTATCATGGATATTAATGATTTCAGCTAAGGAACTTTTTGGAAGGTGGACTCGAACAGGTTCAGTGGTTTGGCAATCCACAGACGGGTTCAAGGCTTCTTTCCGCCAAGCTCTCCATGAAAGCCATCAAATCCTTCCACTCGTCCGTAATCATCTGCAGCAGGATATAGTCTCGTATTATCTTTGTGCAGCAGGATATCAATCTCGTACTATCTTTTCGTTTTATGTGCCGCTGTGATCTTGAAATATACTTTTCTACTAAAAGTGTGGCAGTGATGGGGGCAGAAGATAAAGCGCTTGCTGAACCTTCCACACTCTTTTTGAGATTATTCCTCCACTACAGCTCAGGATCTGGCAGTAGGCTATTGCATTCATACAGATCTCAGCGTCTGGGCTTCTACCTTAATCGCTCAATTTCAACGACTCACAGAGTTACGAAGACTCCAAAAATGTATCTCTCTGTGTTGAGTTATCTTGTCCTCTACTTGTTATACCGTAACTCCTACGCCAATTCCATTGCGACTCGGGATGCTCCTGCACCTGTCCAAGTGGCCACTCAGAACCACGGAGAGGTGAAATGGTACCCCATCTCAGCTTCAGTCGGGGAAACGTATAACTTCCAGTCTATTTGTAAGTAAATAGGGTGTGCACCCAGTGGCTGCGCGCAATTCTTCCCATGGAACAAACTTCATGACCAGGTACTTGAGCTGGCGCATTGTTGCATGCCATTCCTAAGTTGCACACCCTAATCTTTCGATATAGAACCTAATTCAAGTCGGTAGCTCCTGTTATTCTGGTCTGGTTCGATACAACCGCCTCACCGCAGCTCATTCTCACTTCTTGCACGTTCCAAAGCACTGATGAAACGACCGTAATCACTATCATTGACGATAAGAAGCTACCAAACATCATCTTATTCCCTGTGCCCTATTCGTTGAAGACAATGTCCTGCTGGGGTGAAACCTATTGAAAGAACCATGAACGCGGATTTGTGGCTTCGACGCTCGGTTCGACACCCACAGTGAGCCTTCTTATTTCCAGAGCGTACCTAACAAGATATAGGTTATGAATGCTCTGCGTTCTTTCGAACTTGACCTTGGAATTGGAGGAAGCGAGAATTAGTAGACGCTTCAAGTCTATAGTACATTGAACGAAATTAGATCCCGCTCGCAGATCATCGTGGGTAGTCTTCCATCAACAAACGCGATTGAAGCGCTGTTATCTTCCAAAAATCTAGATTCAGAGCTTCTACATTACGTGGATGAGAACCTATACATCCGTCTTATGTTTACACTCGATATAAGGGGTAAGGTACTTGACTAGCCAAATAGCTTGCATCTGCAGTACTTCGATGCTCTCCAATCGCGCGTCCTTGTTCGACTTGGCAGCGTAACAACGTGAAGCAACTTCGACAAGCCGCATGTTGACAATTAGCTAGGCTGTTCATGAAAGCAGCATTCCTATTCCATTGCACTAGAGAATGAAATGTTTGATAACGTTCAAGCAGCAGTACTGTTGTACTCGCCCATATTGACATGCGCCAGCAGGTTGCAGTCCATTGGGAAAGGGTCAGACGCGCTAGGCACCAACCCCTTAGGTCCAACACATCCCTGGTCTTCTACCCTTTACAACCTCGGATTTTGCATAAGCTGATAGAGAAGACAAACGCGCGGTAAATAAATTATGGCCTGTCCAGTGTGTACTGCCGACTTGTTGGGCTTCATAGGCCAGAGATGTGGCCAGCCTGGATCATGCGCTGTGGATATGAAAGTTGTAGATTCCCTGCACTTGATCTAGGGACAATTCTCCTTTCGATATCTCTATTTCGTGCAGATTTTGCGTGCGCAAGACCATTATTAGTAAATCATTGTTGCGTATGGCCGTCGCAGTGCGCACGCCTCAGGAATGAAGGGCTTGGAACCGATTCAGTAACTCGAGAAGACTAGGATTTCCGGAATTCGAAAATGTTGACCAGGCCTGGGCACGTTTCGAACGTCAAGTGATGAGAACGCTTCAGCCTACACTTGAAAGCATTCGTCGACATAGCAAGAATAGGAGGTCTATAACGGATGCCGTTGCTTTTGCTGTACAGGCACCTGTGACTTTGGCTTCGAAAGAGGAAAGGGGGAAAGCCAGGATCCGGACTGCTGTTTTCTACGCAATGGTGAAGGAAATACGTAAGTTCAGAATCAGATACAATAAGTATTGAAGATCACCTTTTGACATACAAGCAGAACGGACACAACATAGGAAGCTACGCTTCACATTCTTGGAAACGAGCGGGATGTATCAGCTACCTGATCGGCAGTCGATTACATCGAAAGCACCCCCTGGATGCTCTATAGATTTTCAAGAGCAGAAAGGAGCCCACCGATACCTCCACCGCCGGACCTTCATTTGCGATTGGGGTCTCAACACCACAGTGATGGCCGGCTACATGGTGATGATATCTCCCCACGTCCCAGCGATGTATCTGGGGAATTCGTGGCGGTTGCATGGAGTAGAGGCAGGGTTCCAGGCGATGGACAGTGCCGTTCGGAGGGGAGAGGTGGAGGACTTGGCCTTCCCACTAGGACACAATCTGCATGTGCATATCGACTTCTGTTTCCGGGGTATCTCCTTATGGCAGCCGCGGGAGGTGACCTTTTGGGAGGCTGTAATGAACCTCTTCATACGCTGCTGGTGCCCACATGTCGAGCCCTTCAAGAAAGCAGGTAGAAATACTGATCCAAGGATTGTAGCTGGGAAACAGATAGGACAGCTGGAGAGGCTGCGAACAGGACCATCTTCTAATCCGAATGTCATATTTATGGGCTAAATCCCAGCTATATGTTAAAAAACAGGAACGATTCTGAGATCTAGAAATGGTTTGCTTTTGCAGTACACGTGATCAACATTTTGACCTACGAGACCTCCAATGCTCACAACTCACCCTGCAATTTACTTCGAGCAATTAAAATCTTCACTTCGATCATGGTCGAACGTATGGCAATATGTCGATGCTACGGCCTCTGATCAGATGTAGTCGGCTTCGATCTCCTCTCCCACGCCAAGTACGAGCCTTTGCTACAAGCATCGATCCTCAACCACCCGAAGCTCCAAATGCACAACAAGCTCCAGATAATACCGTCCGCATAGTGGAAGTAGGACCTCGAGATGGCTTACAGAACGAGAAAAAGGCCATACCGCTGCCTACGAAGATCCAGCTGATTGAGAAGCTGTCGAAGACGGGGCTTACAGATATCGAAGCTGGGTCTTTTGTTCCTCCAAAATGGGTGCCACAGGTAATGCTAGCTTTTCAAGGCCCTGTTGTATAGCTGACTGATATTGCTACCAGATGGCAGATTCCGAAGATATCATGAAGCATCTCATAGAGACTCACGAAGCAAATCCCCCACCTAATCCAATCTACTACTCCTTCCTCGTCCCCAATCTCCGAGGCTTCGAAAACGCCTTTCACATCTTAGAGCCTCTCCAAGTTGCCAAAAACGCCTCCGACACCACAGATGAACTAGCACATCCCAACATCGAGCTCGCAGTCTTTGCTTCAGCAACAGAAGCCTTCTCCCAAAAGAACCTCAACTGCTCAGTCGCGGAGTCGCTCCAAAGATTCGACCAGATAATCGGTAAAGCCAAACAAGCAAAAGTCCGCATCCGAGCATACATTTCCGTCGTTCTTGGCTGTCCTTACGAAGGCTACGATGTGAATCCCCACCGCGTCGCAGAAATCGCTGCTAGCTTACTCGAATCGGGCGCTGATGAGATAGCGCTGGGTGACACCACGGGAATGGGAACTGTGCCAAGAACAGCTACATTGCTGAATACTATGAAAAGCGCAGGCATCAGAATGGAGGATCTAGCAATGCATTTTCATGACACATATGGACAGGCTTTGGTCAATACTGCGGTCAGTTTGGAGCATGGGATTAGGACTTTTGATGCTAGTATCGCGGGCCTGGGAGGCTGTCCGTTCAGTCCGGGAGCGACGGGCAATGTAGGAACGGAGGATATGGTGTATTTCTTAGAGGGCTTGGGTATGGATACGGGTGTGGATTTGAATGGGCTGGCGGATGTGGGTGAGTGGATTACAGAGGAGTTGGATGTGCCGAATGCGAGTCGGGTTGGGAAGGCTTGGTTGGGAAGAAGGAAACTGAGTGAGTCGCAGATGAGGGAGCAAGGTGCTTGACTGCCCTATGAGCTAGGAAATGAAGTCACTTCGTATATACTGGCGAGCGTCATTTCTGAAATATTGCTTCCCTCTATGTCTGCAATGGTGGTCGTAGCCGCTGCCCACGAGTCAAGCAGTAAAGGGTGCGAAGGTATGACATCCGAACCGTGATACGCTTGGAAATGAGCACAATGATCTACTTTAACTGAATAATCACAAAAAGTTCAAGCGCTCCTCGTACTTTGCGACATTGACGTCTGTGATCACACGTGACACCGGAGCCAAGCGGTTCCACTTTTCAGCGTCACCGAAATCGGCGCTTAGAGCCGAAGAGCAGGAAGGAGCTCGCTCGATAGCTTGTGGCTACTTCGTACCAACATCTAGGACCCGGTCTTCGTGTCTTTCCTTCCCTCCTACTTCTCTGACACCGTTGATACCCCCTATCAGACGCTTGTTTCGAGCTTCATCTTTGCTTGTCACTTCCCGCTGTCCCTCTAGGAGGACCAACAGCAAGCATGTCCGACCCGAGGGAGTCCAGCTCTTACAGCATCACTCCGAGGATCAGGTACAACACTATTGGTGGTATCAATGGACCGCTAGTCATCCTCGAGGGTGTGAGTTGCTCTGCAGCTGTGGGAGAGAAGTAGGAAGCTGACCTGTGGTGTGAAGGTCAAATTCCCAAGATACAATGAAATCGTGAGCTTGACGCTGCCGGATGGCACCGAGCGGTCGGGACAGGTGTTGGAGGCTAGGGGTATCAATTGTCATTCTCATAAGGGGAGCGAATACTGACGTAAATGTAGGTAATAGGGCTGTGGTGCAGGTAGGACTCGGCAGGAGGGGTAGTTGGGAAGATGTGTACTTACAGCGCTTAGGTGTTTGAGGGGACTTCGGGCATTGATGTGAAGAAGGTATGCTGGCATATAGAGGATGATATGGGAACAGGGACTGATAGGTGCACAGTCAAAAGTCGAATTTACCGGTCACAGTCTGAAGCTGGGCGTTTCCGAGGATATGTTGGGTCGCATCTTTGATGGCTCGGGAAGAGCTATTGATAAGGGCCCGAAGGTACTCGCGGAAGATTACTTGGACATCAATGGTAGTCCCATCAATCCTTACTCGCGAGTGAGTGCTGCTTCCGTAATTGACAAGCAGTCCACTGAGAATTGCAGGTCTACCCCGAAGAAATGATCTCCACCGGTATCTCAGCTATTGACACCATGAACTCCATTGCTCGAGGACAGAAGATCCCTATTTTCTCTGCTGCCGGTTTACCACATAACGAGATTGCTGCTCAAATTTGTCGACAGGCTGGGTTGGTGCAAAAACAAGGCGTTACGAATAAGGGTGTTCACGATGGACACGAGGAGAACTTCTCGATTGTGTTTGCTGCTATGGGTGTCAACTTGGAGACTGCTCGATTCTTCACAAGGGACTTCGAAGAGAACGGTAGCTTGGAACGTGTCACACTATTCTTGAACTTGGCAAATGATCCCACGTGAGTATGCCTTCACTGCTGGAAAGAGTCATGCTAACACATTACAGTATTGAGCGGATCATTACACCTCGTCTTGCCCTTACTACCGCCGAATACTACGCTTATCAACTCGAGAAGCACGTTTTGGTCATCCTTACCGACTTGACAGCTTATTGTGATGCTCTCCGAGAAGTTTCAGCTGCTCGTGAAGAAGTACCAGGTCGCCGTGGATATCCCGGTTACATGTATACTGACTTGTCGACCATTTACGAGCGAGCTGGTCGTGTACAAGGCCGAAATGGTTCTATTACCCAGATTCCCATCTTAACTATGCCTAACGACGATATCACTCATCCCATACCTGACTTGACTGGATACATTACCGAGGGACAGATCTTCGTCGACCGTCAATTGTCCAATCGTGGTATCTATCCACCGATCAATGTTCTCCCCTCACTTTCCCGTCTTATGAAGTCCGCCATCGGTGAAGGCCATACCCGCAAAGATCACGGTGATGTCTCCAACCAGCTATACGCCAAATACGCCATCGGTCGAGATGCCGCAGCCATGAAGGCCGTTGTGGGAGAAGAAGCGCTTTCCTCAGAAGACAAGCTATCCCTTGAGTTCTTGGAGAAGTTCGAGCGATCATTCATCTCACAATCAGCCTACGAATCGAGAAGTATCTACGAGTCGCTTGACCAAGCCTGGAGTCTGCTGCGTATCTACCCTAAGGAGTTGCTCAATCGTATTCCACAGAAAGTTTTGGCAGAGTTCTACCAGCGCTCGGCTGATAGAAAGGGCAAGGGCAGAGTGACGAAGGATACTAAGGATAATGCGGAGGACAACAAGCCGAATGGAGGGCAACAGGAGGGGAACTTAATTGATGCCTGAGCTTGAAGACTGTGAATGCAGAAGGACAGTAAGCATCGTGTATCGCGTCATTGCTTTTAGCTGTAACACAACAGAAGAGTGGACTGTAAGGTTGGACGGTGTAGATACTATGATGAGGATGAGGCAGCAGTAACCACCTAGATTTTTGTCTTCCAAACAGCAAGCGCTGGTATCGCGTTCTTTTTCCGAGGAGTGAATCCACACGTAGTCTGTCCCTTGAGTACCACGATTCCCTGCTTTTACACTGCCTGCTTCGAGTCTAGGATTCATAAGCAATAAAGTCAAAAGGGTTCACTCAGTGTTGTCGCATCACAAGAATGCGCTTCGCCAAGTCATGCCGGACCGTCTGAGAAGATTGCGGGGTTTGTGGTGACATTTGAGTAACATAATGATTTTGAACATTCGATGAACAGGAAAGACGGAAGAAGAGCGATCACTGCATGCTCTTGCGGGGTAATCGTGTACGCAAGACGGAGTGCTTGGGTCCATATGAAGAGGGAAGGCGCGATGTATCTTGTTAAAGCTTAGGGGGAAAACTTGCACCCTGAGCTTCAAAGATCCATCCATAATGAAGTATCATTTGAGCGGCTGAGCTGGGTCCATTGAGCATTGGCAGCTAACGGCATCTTATTTCGTATCTTATTTGTAGTGGAGATGCATTTCCATCTCCATTCATCGTCCTCCTTACCCACCCTCCTCATCCTTCTTCTCCCATTCACAGCATCCCAAACTTCCGCCAACTCATCCGCCCTCGGCCACGACCCCATCACAGGGAAATACACCCTCGCCGCCCCCGGTATCCGCGCATCATTCATCCCATATGGCGCCACCCTTACCAACCTCTTCATCAACTCCACCTCGGGCACGGAACTCGACATCGTCGCCGGTTTCGACAACGCCACCTACTACACACTCGACCCTTCGCACCCGCATCTAAATGGAGTCCCCGGGCGCTACGCCAACAGAATCAAGAATTCCACATTCGTTATAGACGGGAAGGAGTACCAGGTCCTACCCAATGAGAATCCAACAATGGAGCATCCAGAGGGTGTAGATACCCTGCATGGGGGCCCGAACGGCTGGGACTGGCGCAACTGGACCGTGACGAGTGTTTCGGAGAGTAGTATTACGTTCTCTCTGGTGGATCCGGCGGGCAGTCAGGGCTTTCCAGGGGAGGTGGTGGCGTATGTCACGTATAGTCTTGGGAAGGGT
>Ga0181467_100065_pt1 | contig 37538 bp, 37 predicted proteins | sample InSIn5gowninarea_2_FD_119079 | JGI IMG/M metagenome (GOLD analysis project Ga0181467, IMG submission 119079) | Clean room microbial communities from NASA Spacecraft Assembly Facility at Jet Propulsion Laboratory, Pasadena, California, USA -... ... | reverse complement strand
TGCCCGCGGACACGGCGTGCTTGGCCAATTCACCGGGAAGGATCAGTCGAACGGAAGTTTGAATTTCTCGAGATGAGATGGTGGACTTCTTGTTGTATGCGGCAAGCTTTGAGGCTTCAGTTGCAACTCGCTCAAAGATATCTAAATGTAATGTTAGAATGTGTGTGACCAGACATGGTGGGAGATTAGAACATACCATTGACGAAAGAGTTCAAGATAGACATGGCTCGGTTGGAGATACCAGTGTCTGGGTGAACTTGCTTGAGAACTGCAGATGACGCGTCAGTAAATTGTGCTTAATCGAAGTGCAACGCGTTGGTTGACTCACCCTTGTAGATGTATGAAGAGTAGGTCTCTTTTCTCGTCTTGCCTCGCTTCTTCTTGTCGCCAGATGGAGCAGCTGCGGTTTTCTTGCCGGCTTCCTTCTTCTCAGTGGCTGGCGCCTTACCAGCTGGGGCCTTGCCAGCGGTGGTGGGCTTCTTCTCAGCAGCTTTGGGAGGCATTTTGATTGTAGATTGAACGCGTTACGCGAAAATGGATGAAATTGGTAAAGTAGGAGACTTGAAGTCGATGAAAGTTGTAAGAACTGTGATAGATTTGTTGTGGTGTGGATGGATGAAAAGAGAAAGAAGTTGGCGAAGCGGAAAGGTGGAGGGGAACTTATAGCAGAAATGGAAGGCAGGACGATGGTTGATCGCGACTGCCACCCCAAGTGATAATTACTCCACTTGTAATGCACGTGTTTTGCAAAAGTCGTCAGGAAAAGTCATTTTTTGTAATCACCATAGTGATCTCATCATGCCAAGGCCAAAAGGTGGCCGGAAAAGTCATTTTAATCATACCGCAAGTGGATAATTTTGGTCTTGACAGCCAAGCTAGCGGTAATCATTGTCTTTTGACCAAAAGTGGCAAGGTGCATCACTGATTATCGGCTTGATCCTGCACTTTGATTGGCGCGCGACTTTCAGTTGTGGTTGATCTAGGAGTGCACCTGCTTGCCCGCACGTCAGCCCTTCCCCATTACTTATAATCCCTCTTCTTCCCACCACTCCGTCGCCGCTCTTCTTTTTTTCATTCATCCACACACCACATCTCTACAACTTGTATTCTCAAGTCAGTCTCGTTTAACTCAACCACTTTCCAATCTCCTCAACTTTCCAAAATCCAACCAAATCAATCAAGATGACTGGCGGAAAATCTGGCGGCAAGGCCTCTGGCTCCAAGAGCGCTCAATCGTAAGTTGCAGCTCCTGAATGACACTTTTCCATCGAACTTCATCAATTTGACGCGTCTTCTCATCGAGAATCGCGTCTCAAACATCAAAACATCACTTTGAAACTCAAGCTAACTTAACTCTGCAGCCGATCCTCAAAGGCCGGTCTCGCATTCCCAGTCGGTCGTGTTCACAGACTCCTACGAAAAGGAAACTATGCCCAGCGTGTCGGTGCTGGTGCCCCTGTCTACCTCGCTGCCGTTCTTGAGTATCTTGCTGCCGAAATCTTGGAATTGGCTGGCAACGCTGCCCGAGACAACAAGAAGACACGTATCATTCCTCGACACTTGCAACTTGCCATCCGAAACGACGAAGAATTGAACAAGCTTTTGGGTCACGTTACAATCGCACAAGGTGGTGTCCTGCCCAACATTCACCAGAGTATGTACATCCCTTTCCTCATACCACTTGCAGACACTAACATAATTTCCAGACCTGCTGCCAAAGAAGACCGCCAAACCAGGCAAGGGTCAATCTCAAGAGTTGTAGACAACTTCTTGACTGTCTTTGGGTGTGGTTTCTTCCGGAGTTCATTTTACGAATTACATGTGGCACTGGGGTTTCATGGGCTGAGACATGGTTCTCGAATGGGTTTTCGCGCGTTGATCGTTTTTTGAAAGGTTGTACATTATGCCTAGAGCATCATGATCATGGATATGAGATGCTGCAGAGATCTTGAACAAGGCATGAGTGTGGATGGTGCAAGCCAGACATGGCAGAGGAGCGATGATAGCTTCAGCTTGAAGCATTGATTAAGAATGCACCAAAGTAGTACAAGCTTACTAATTATTACAATGGCATGACATTCAACTTCATTGTTTGCATTGAATTTGTACTTTCTTTCTCTCATCTTGATTTCTCGCGATGACTGTAGCATTTTGAATGAGCACTGACTGTGAACTATTATCCAGCCACCGAATTCATAGAGGCCAAAGCCCAACGCAGCAACGTACTGACGAGTGTGTATACGACACGAAGTCGCGAAATGTACAAATCAAGACGACAACGTGAGACGGGAAACACGAAAATTACGAGCTGGCTGATGCTGCCCACGTGGAATCGAGTTGCAAGACCTGAATTAGCATTAACGGTAGGATACATAAAACTGCATCTCAAATCCCTGGCGCGTGTGATTCTTGTGCCTCCAGAGAGTACGTACTTTGCACTTCTTGGAAATCCGGGTAACTGGGAAGGGTAAAGGTTCTGCTTGTGTACCTATATTTGTCTGGAAAGACATTTGGCGGTCTTTGATGTTCCTGGTAACATCCAGCTATGTTGCGCTTATACTTCATGGAAAGGATAAACGTGGAAGACACGTTGCGAAAGAAACTCTGATTCGGATGTTTTCCTTCGTCTTAATGTCTTCTTCTGGTGTTGTGTATATGTACACTTGCAAATCCCGCCTTGGTGCTCTTCCATAGCCGACTTCAATGATATTGTATGCCTTTCTTGCCTGATCTTGTCTGAGAACGTGCTTCACCTCATCTCATCTCATGCCGTGTGTTTCCTACGATCTCACATTCCTTATTCTAAGCCTTCATGACAACCCCCTTGCTTCCGCCTGCTGTACTGGTCGATAGGTTTTATAACCTCTTTACGTCCTCAGGGCTTGGAGGCGGCAGATCTGGTGGTGGCATGTTTCGTTCATATTTCGAGCCACCTGGTGCTGATGGTGGTCTGTATGGGTCTGGGTGCTTCCATTTTTCGAGAAGCTTTTCGGTTTCGTTGAAGATGAGCTGTGGCACATGAGTCAGTACTTGTGGGATGTTATGAACTAGAAACCTTTCAAGGAGTGCCAGATATGTAGAATCGCAAAGCCTGCAGGAGGCTGCTGCTTGAACGTTGAGGAATCAAGTTCAGTTGTCCATGGACACGTTTGGTTCGATACAATGACATTTGAGGTGGAAATCTGATCCAACTCGGAGTGTAGTATGCAATAGAGTAGAACGAACCTTCTGGTGCCTCGGGTCGTATACGGTTTTATTCTGATCAAACAGCGACCGAATGTAGACTGCTTGCCCCCTCCATAGGTTTCTTTGTACGGCCCAGTCGAGGGCTAGCTTCAACGATCGTCGGTAAAGTGACCTGTTCATGTCGCATCAGCACCCTCTTTTTTCTTCTCTTATCGTGGTGAGCTGTACCTTACGGCCTTGGTATGAGCCGATATTGTAGCCGACATGTTGGAGCAACGCAGAGCGCAATGCGCTCGATCCGGCTTGGAAGACCTCTTCTTGTGCTCTGTAGCTGCGTCGGGCCCTGGGCGACAAGTCCCGGTGTGAGTGAGGACAATGAGGGTAGTGGTTTGTCGTGTTATCGTTGACAATGGGTGCTGAGGATTGCGTCGATGCGGATTGGAAGTACGAGATCTGGAGTACTTTGGCTTGGCATGAGCTCCGTCGCAGGTTATACGGAGAACTATAGGCTCAGTGCACCTAAGTCTAGGTTTAGATGGTCTCTGTAGTTAACCATATATTGTACAAAGGGCCACTTTGACTTCGGATGTTGTTCCCGTTGCAAGCTAACTATGAGAACGGAAGTCTACCGCTCGAAATTGCCATTTGTGCCCTGAAAGTCGTCTACGCTGACCACTGGCATCCAACCCTACCCCGAGGCATTTAAACGCAGGCCAAACTAGTACCGAAAGAGCTATCAGGCTCGGGAGCGTTCGCCGCCAGTGCATGTTCACAGGTGCTTGGAACAAGCTTGCAGACGCTTGGGTTTGATCACTCGTTTTGAGCTTTTGCAATTACAGCAAAGGCAAGCTGAGCTCAAAATTATCTTGGTTGGTCCACTTTGTTGTCGACTACCTATCCAACATACATTTTAAGCAGTCATTCAATTGAACTGTTCCGCAACTGCCAGTCCGCAGAGGCTTCTCCAACCAACTCAGTCAGCATCATACCTCCCTGATCGGTCCTCTAGAAATATTTGAATCATGGCGAGCTTGAGAGCGCGAGGATTACCTGCCCTTGCGTCACGGCTAGCTGTGCCTGCGCGAAGACTACCTGTATCGTTGCGGTCGTTCAGTGTCGTCGCATCCTCGCCGAAATCATACAACACCTCGTACACATGCTCACCGCGATACACGACCATTCCTCAAATCAAGCTCTTCAGCACGACGACTGCCCGTTATGAAGAAACGATAGTCAAGGTCCCTCAGATGGCCGAGTCCATCTCGGAAGGAACCGTGAGCTCGTTCACCAAACAAGTTGGCGATCACGTCGAACAAGATGAGGAAATCGCCTCGATCGAAACAGACAAGATCGATGTTTCCGTAAACGCACCGCAAGCCGGTGTCATTACTGAGTTCCTGGTTAGCGAGGGTGACACTGTTACAGTCGGTCAGGATTTAGCAAAGATTGATGCGGGCGCCGAGGGTGGTGGTGAGGCTAAGGCAGGTCAAGAGCCGAAGAGCCCGGCCAGTAGTGCGCAGGAAACTTCGAGCCAGCCTGAAGGTCAGACAGAGAAGCCAGCTGAATCGAGTCAAGACAAGAAGCCAGAAGAGAAGAAAGAGCCGCCTAAACAGGAGGAGAAGAAGGAACCTGCTCCTCCACCAAAGGAGACGAAGAAGGAGTCTAAGCCAGAGCCCAAGCAACAGCCTAAACAAGAGTCTAAGCCGCAGAAGAAGGACGCCGAGAAGGCTGCTGGTGGACCGCCTTCTGGCAGTCAGTCACCTTTCGGCAAGGGTAGCCGCGGGGAGAACAGAGTACGTCCACAATTTCCTGCTGTAGAGTATTGACTGACAACTTTTAGGTGAAAATGAACCGTATGCGTCTCCGAATAGCCGAGCGTCTCAAGCAATCCCAAAACACCGCGGCCTCCCTCACAACGTTCAATGAAGTTGACATGACTGCCATTATGGAGTTCCGAAAACGATACAAGGACGATATCCTCAAGAAACACAATGTCAAGCTCGGATTCATGAGTGCGTTCTCTTTGGCCTCTATCAAAGCTATGAAGGAAGTGCCGGCGGCGAACGCCTCTATCGAAGGGCCCGGCGGTGGTGACACGATTGTTTACAGGGACTACGTGGATATTAGTGTAGCAGTTGCGACGCCCAAGGGACTAGTGACGCCAGTATTGAGGAACGCAGAGAGCATGAATATTGTCGAGATTGAGGAAGGCATTGCGGAGTTGGGCAAGAAGGTGAGCACTCACTCCTGGTATTTACGATCACAACTAACCTCGGCTACTTAGGCACGCGATGGTAAGCTTTCCATTGAAGACATGGCTGGTGGAAGTTTCACGATCAGCAACGGTGGTGTTTTCGGCTCCATGATGGGCACACCAATTATCAATCTGCCACAGACTGCTGTGCTAGGACTACATGCTATTAAGGAGCGACCAGTGGCGGTAAACGGAAAGGTTGAGATTCGACCCATGATGTATTTGGCTTTGACTTATGATCACCGACTTCTGGATGGACGAGAGGCTGTGACATTCTTGGTCTTGATCAAGAAGTACCTCGAAGATCCGGCCAGTATGTTATTGCTATAGGCTCTATGACTGATGTACTTTATGGTGCGTTGGAGCTGGCGGTGCCACTGTATATTGCTATGGTATGATGTGCTGTCATGCTCGGATCGATAGTTGTGTTTTTAATACATCCTGTGCTTGAATATTACATATGTACCACATTGGACTGTGTTGAATCTTCACGTGAGCTCCTGTTGCTACTGCCTCGTAAGTCTTGGTTTGGTGCATTGCAGTGTGGTAAGTGCACGTTGCTGGTTTGGTTTTGATAGACGTGAATAAAATTGTCCGTTCCCAAATTTATTCCACATCCACCTACCTACCATACCCAGCCGTCAACCACAAGACACCACCATCTACACAATCCAAGTACACTTCATGTCATACGACTCAACGTAGGTCAATCTCGCACGAGCTGACTACATGTACATAACATAGGCAACACCATATACAGCAAGTAACGCCTACTTTTCACAACCGAGGATCCAAGTGCAAGCCGCAAGCATTGTCCTGCCTCGAACGGCAAGTGTGCCGACCGTACGCGGTTACGTACGTTTACGTCCATGTATTTTTCAGTAGCGTCACGAAAATACTGTCTTTACATCCATACACACGGTACCACCACTCTTGTACCACACCTAGATCCACTGTTTGAAGAGTCAACATACGTACCTTATCGTCACACCGTCCCCACTGGCACGCCCAGCGAGATCAGTCAACCTCGTCAACGCGAACATGACAAGACCAGGGTTTCTTGAATGCCCTCGCAGCACCGCGAACCTTAATTGACGTCCTTGGTTGCAGACAATGAAACAGCACATTCATGAAGTTGCGAGTCGCATCGGTCACTCACTCGTATGTGCCATTGATGGCAAAAGACAAACAAGCGGAAGGAGACAATTGACTGCGTGGATCAACGGCAACCACATGCATTCATTATCATGTCGCAGTCAAGAAAACACCTCGCCTTCTGGCATGTATATAGCAAGACCATCAGATGATACCAGGAATACCTTGGTCTCACTCAAAACCAAAGCTTTGTCGACACCTATGTATATGCGACGGCTCTAATTCTGTCCATCAAGTAGAAGAAACCAGGTCAGAAAGCCAATAGGACACTGGCTCACTGCGAACAAAGTACAGGTACTTTATCCATAGCCAACCGACGGCAGCTACTGTAAACCTCATCTACAGATTTTTTGGAGCCACAACAAATTATGTGTGTGAAGGCCCCAAGTACTACGTACGTAGTGACAAATGCGACTGTCACCCATTGTGGCACCAGCCTCATATTCGAACAAGGAACAGGTGCATACATGGCCGCTACATTCCTTGACCAACAGTCATTTCGATCACTCGACACAGAAAGCAATCAATGTACACGAGTTATACGGCCCCAGGCGGACACATCCGAGTGAAGAACGGTGATATCCGGGTGAAGCTCTAAGTTTCTGGGCATCACTTAGTGCTGTACACCATCAACGATGAAGTTTCTCATGGCTCAAACATAATATTCAGATCACCGCGACGAAGCCGAGCGCCGCAATATTGGTTTTGCAAGCCTGAGTTGACTTAAAACTTATTGATGAAGTACGTACATCGACTACCACCCGTGAATGAAAACCCCTAGTCACTACGTATCACCTAATACTAGCAAACCCAAGTGTGTCTCATACACTGCTGATTCAAGCGACAATGGCTACACCAGTCTGCTAACGGGTTCAAAAACCATAACGAGCTTGAAAACAGCATGAACTTGTCCAAGCGTTAAAGATTGAACATAACCACATTCCGTACTGTTCCTACTACAACATATCACACCTGTTGACAAGTACGGGCTATTGTGGACGTCTTCAGCCATATATTTAGTTGGATCAGTGGGATTCAGGTCATTGTGCGAGCGAAATTCTACAACCTCACAAGTCAGAAACGACCAAAATCATCTGGTTCACTAAATGCAGCAGAAACGAATCACTCCCGATACGTACGTACGTATGCACGCACATATACATCTCGTCGTCTCTGTTGATGTCTTCTCTTGCGGTTCAGATCTAAAGTACGGAATCAACCGAATCAAGAGAGAAGAATACTTACACGTACGTGCGATCACAAGGTACGGACGTAAGGTACACTTATGACCCTGTCCGTTCTCGAGGTAGAATACGTAGCTGCATCAGAGGCTGCCAGAGAGGCGACATGGATCAAGAACTCCATCAATGACTGACCTTAAGACACCAGAGTGCCAAACCAAAGGCATACCCATTGCTAAGGTGCCCCTCTCCATTGACAACAATAGTGAGTGCCCTGAGACTCACCAGATACGTACGTACTTGCTTACTCATTGACATGTAACATACAAAATTCAAGAGACATCAAAGGTACGTACGTCCGTGCGTGGTTGAGGTGGCTGAAATCATTCTTATTTATTTTCTATTAATACATGCCACCAAGTATGTCATGTATAGGATGCTTTACTACGCATTTTTATACACTTGGCACTCTCCTCTTGCCCGAACATGTTCAACTATCTATCACAAAAGAAATCTCGTCGACTGACTGACATTCAATCCGTCCTCATTCCCCCAATAAATCAATCAGAGTTTTTTTAACCCAGTTGACCACGCTCGATCAATCACTCTCCACACTCTCAACGGCCACCTGATCCTCATCACTCGCCGTATCAAGCGTATACGAAACCCCAACATTATCAACATGAATAGTCGTGCTAGCATCGCCATCACACCCATTGAAGTGAATGTTCAACGTCTTGCCATTCTTGATACCATGCACCGACAAATCATATTGAACCCAATCTCCTCCACCAACGACATCAACCCAGTTCCCCTGGTCGTCCTCGTTGCCATCGGCGTCCGAGAACAGAGCGCTGACAATGCAGTTGTCAACATTGGTGGTGACGGTCGTGCGAAGCCAGAATGTAACATCGTAGGTTGCGGCTTCAGGCAGCGGGGTGATGTCCTGTGCTAAACGCACGTCGCCGTCGCGCTTGATATGCACTGCTGCTGCGTACTTGCCGGATTCGGGGTTGTTCTTGTTGACTTCGAATTTCGCGGCGTCGGGGTTGGACAGGTACCATCCTTTGCTGTTGCCGTTTTCGAAGTCCGCGTTCACTAGAGAGACGACTGTGCTGTAGGGCGTCGGGTTGTAGTAGACGTATGTCTCTGTGATGGAGGCATCTGTGTTGGAGTACTCGAGCCAGTTGTCGGCGGATATGAGACTGTCGTCCGCGGACCACGTGAAGCAGTTCCATACTCTCTTCTTGTTGGTTGTTACGGCGAATGCGGAGCTTGAGTACTCGGTTGCGAGGTTGGCGCACATTGAGAGGTAGCTGTCGCGGTCGAGGCCGCTGGTCAGCGTGGTCTGTTTCCATTGCTTGTTGTTGGACGCGAAGTTCTGGCTGCAGCCGTTGTAAATTATTGAGAATTTGGTCTGGCGGTCGGTGTTGCTGACGGAGTAGCTGGTGAATGAGGTCTCGACGGCGTGGGTGGCGCAAGTCTTTGTTGTTGTTGACGTGGTTGATGATGTTGTTGTTTTTGTTGTCGTCGAACTACTGGTTGGAGTGGTTGTTGCTGATGTAGTAGTGGTCGTTCCGACTGTTGTGGTGGTTGTAGATGAGGTCGTAGATGTGGATGATGAAGGACTTGAACTTGATGAAGTAGTAGTGCTTGTTGTGGTACTGACGTCTGCTGTAATTGTAGTAGTTGTCTCTGACGTGGTTGTTGCCTCCGTGGTAGTGGTTCCAGCATCCGATGTGGTTGTAGTAGTCGGTATTGCGGAAGAGGACGTAGTCGACGTAGCGCTGGAAGTTGTGGTTGTTGTTAAGGAAGATGTTGAAATCACTACTGCGTTTGGATCTGGGCAGGACAAGTCATAGATCAAGCCACCTACAGGTGTACATGAACCAGAATCAAGGGCCTTTGTCGCAGACACAGATAACCTGCCACATGCTAGACTCTGAGAGTCATATATGAACGATAAACAACCTGGTTCGTCGGTGCAGGCAGTTTGACATTCTTCGAAAGAATTGGCTATAGAAGCACCCAGTCCATAGGCGGAGTAGTCGGCGCAACCTCCGTTTCCACAGGTGAGGAATGTTGTGGTCGTGGCTGTAGCAGTTCCAGTGGTTGACGTGGTTGTAGTCATGTCAGACGTTGTGGTTGTGGTTGTGACCTCCGACGTGGTTGTAGTAGTGTCCGATGTAGTGGTGGTTTCAGCATCCGACGAAGTGGTAGTAGCGTCAGATATCGTGGTAGTTGTCGTTGCAGCATCTGAAGTGGTTGTAGTAGTGTCAGATGTGGTCGTAGTAGAATCTTGTGTGGTTGTTGCCCCTGAAGTGGTACTTCCGGCATCTGACGTGGTAGTGGAAGTGTCAGATGTGGTCGTCGACGATGAAGTAGTGGTAGCCTCCAACGTGGTTGTAGTTGTCGTTACCGCCCCTGATGTTGAACATGTGAAGCAGGACAGATCGTATCCAGCATAGTTAGAACTACTATCAGCTTCAAACTGTGACACCTCTGTGCTCTCACTGCTGAGTTGGCAGAAACTATAGCTATCAGTATAGAAAGCGACACACCCATCGGTATCTGCACAAGCTTCTGCACAACTTGGTGCCGTGAGCACACTTGCCGTGAGCATATTTAGGCTTGCTATATAACCATGGCTTTTATAAGTATTGCTCATAATGTATCCCTTTACACCACAAGTCAATCCTGAAGCAGGGTTAGGATTGGCTGTACACACTGAAGCACTCGAGGTAGTGGTTGTGGTGGTGCTGGCGTCAGATGTGGTCGTGGAAGTGGTCTCAGAATCTGACGTTGTGGTGGTAGTCCCGGCATCTGACGTGGTTGTAGTAGTATCAGATGTAGTAGTTACCTCAGATGTAGTGGTTGAGTCCGAGGTAGTAGTTGCCTCTGTTGTTGTTGTTGTAGTAGCGGCATCGGTTATTGTAGTAGTACTGTCAGAACTGGTAGTGGTGGTGATATCTGAGCTAGAGGTGGTTATGGAGCTTCCAGCATTCACATCGGAGGTGGTTGTACTTGTTGAGGTTGTTGTAGTAGCAACACCGCCCTTAGTTGCAGCATAAACGCCAGTAGCAACACCGCCAGGCAAGCCAGTATTTGCTAACAAATAGCAAGTTCCAGCTAGCTGAGCGGCTTGTGATCCCTGTGGTGTTGCATAGTAGTCAACAGCAGTACAGCCTGATTGGTCTTCACAGAGGTTTATGCAGTCGTGGAAAGACGCTACCCCTTGCTCACTTGCGAGAATGTTGTTGACTCCGTTGACTAAACCTCCATTGTAGTTGTAGTCACACTGCGTGGTATATGTACTACCGCTATCGGCCGTAAAGGAACCTGAGAGACATGAGTCTGCATTCTTGAACGCAGCGTCAACTCCAGTTGCATCACCACCACCTGGACTGGTGTTCGACAGTAGGTAACAGTTTCCAGCTAGTTGAGCAGCTTCTGAACCGTGTGATGTTGTGTAATAGTCAACAGCAAAACAGGCTACTTCGCCCTGGCAGATGTCCATGCAATCAGCCAAGGATGCTACACCTTGTCTGTTATCGAGAATGTTACTGGGATCTCCACCTCCATTGTAGTTGTATCCGCATTGAACTGTGTAAGTACTGCCGTCAGAACCCTTGTGCGAACCAGGAGTACATGTAGGTGTTGATGTCATGGTCGTTGTGCTGGTGCTAGTACTCGAGTCAGAAGTGGTAGTGGTGCTCGAGTCAGAGGTTGTTGTCGAAGTGGTATCGAAGTCTGACGTTGTGGTAGTACCAGCATCGGATGTAGTAGTGGAAGTGGTCTCAACATCAGAAGTTGTAGTGGTGCTTGAGTCAGAAGTCGTAGTAGTGCCGGCATCGGAAGTGGTTGTAGAACTTGTCGCGACATCTGTGGTTGACTCCGTGGTGGATTCTGTGGTGGACGACGACGATGTGGAGCCCCCATAGGGCATTCCAGAGCTCGTAGTTGTCACATCCGAAGTGGAAGTAGTAGAGTCAGTGCCTTGTGAAGAGGATGTGGTGGTGGTTGTGGTGCCAGATGAACCAGATGCGTACGCGATACCGAGGGTGACACTGTCACATTGTCCTTGTGATTCTCCTTGTTGATAGATCGAAATGCTTGGATACATTACGCAGTAAGCAGCAATCTGGTCGATGAGAGCATTTCCATCCTGATCTACTGTTATAGTGAGTGCTGTTGCGGTTTCACCGATACTGAATTGATTGTTTTGGTCGAAGATTTGTTGTCCCACGTCAGCGATTGTCAGGGATCCATCTTCACCTGCGTTGAATAGCGAGGCATCGGTGCTCGACGTAACCAGACGGCCTACACCGTTACTGTTGATACTCAAATAGTACTGGTTCGATGGTTGAGCTAAAACGGCTCTTCTCCAACGGAAGCGCTGAACTTCATATTGTTGGTTGAATGTGATGTAGAAAGTACCACTTGGATGAGACCCTGATGATGTAGTGGTAGTGGTGGTACTAATACCAGATGTCGTTGTGCTTGTGCTAACATCAGACGATGTAGTAGTAGTTGTTGCACTATCCGAATCAGACGTGCTTGTAGTGGCATCCGACGTGGTCGTTGTCTCTGGGGTAGTTGTCGAATCAAATGTGGTTGTAGTGGCATCAGTCGTAGTTGTGGTGTCAGACGCGGTTGTGGTAGCGTCAGATGTGGTTGTGGTAGCGTCAGACGTGGTACTTGCCTCGGTTGTGGTTGTCGCATCAGATGTGGTCGAAGTGAGAGTAGTAGTCGAAGTAGTTGAAGATGATCCACTAACTTTAGTGGCAGCAATCACCCCTTCGGCAGGATTACCACCCTGATCAGTATTCGATAACAAAAAGCAATTTTCGGCCTGTTGCCAGTCTAGTGAGCCATGGTTCGTTGTATAGTAGACCACAGCTGTACAACCGTTCGTATTTTCGCAGTTTTCAAGGCAATCCCCTATGGAGGCAACTTCTGGTGTCCATATGATAGTATTGGAGCCTCCGTAGTAATTAGTGTCGCATTGAACACTGTATTGCGTGCCGTCAGAAGCACTCTGGGAACCCGAAGTGCACGTGGTTGTTGTTCCTGACGTAGTTGTCGTCGTCGTCGTATCTACTGTTGTTGTGGTGCTAGCATCGACGGTAGTCGTTTCTGGTGTGGTAGTAGTCGTACTAGAGTCAGACGTGGTAGTACCATCATCACTCGTGGTAGTGGTAGCGTCGTCACTTGTGGTGGAGGTAGTAGTACCGTAATCAGCAGTAGTAGTGGAGGTGGTTGTAGTATCATCACTAGTGGTAGTGGTGGTATCGAAAACCACATCCGTTGTGCTAGCAGTGGTGGTGGTAGTACTGTCACTAGTAGTAGTAATACTACCCGTAGTTGTGACCGAATCACTAGTCGTTGTAAACTCTGAATCAGCGGAAGAGGTGGTCGTAGTTATGTAATCTTGACTTGTGGTAGAAGTTGTTGAGGTACCAGCGTCAGGTGTAGTCGTATCTGATGTAGTGGTAGTACTGTCGTCAGATGTAGTCGTCGAAGTGGTATCGAAGTAGGACGTAGAAGTAGTTGTAGAAGTACTTGAATCAGATGTCGTCGTAGGGGTTGTCTCAACGTCAGATGTTGTAGTAGTGCCAGCATCAGACGTGGTTGAGGTGCCATCGTCAGATGTGGTCGTGGAAGTAGTCTGGAAATCTGACGATGTGGTAGTGGTACTGTCATCAGATGTTGTGGTAGAGGTAACTGCATCTGATGTAGTAGTGGTGGAAGTACCAGGATCTGTTGTGGTGGTAGTACCAACGTCAGATGTAGTCGTGGAAGTGGTTTCAGAGTCAGAAGTCGTGGTGGTAGTGCCAGCATCGGATGTGGTGGTTGAGGTACCGTCGTCTGAACTTGTAGTGGTAGTGCTATCGTCAGACGTGGTTGTAGAAGTGGTCTCAGAATCTGGTGTCGTGGTCGTAGTAGTACCGACATCTGATGTAGTGGAGGTGCCAGCATCTGATGTGGTAGTTGAGGTACTGGCATCCGATGAAGTCGTGGAAGTAGTCTCAACATCCGAGGTCGTAGTAGTGGAAGTACCAGCATCAGATGTCGAGGTACTAACATCAGACGTAGTTGTCGAGGTGGTCTCGGACTCCGAGGTTGTGGTAGTGCCAGCATCAGATGTAGTAGTGGTAGTGGTCTCAACGTCTGAGGTGGTAGTAGTACCGACATCAGATGTGGTCGTTGAACTGCTAGTATCTTCTGATGTAGTCGTGGTACCGATATCTGATGTGGTTGAGGTACCGGCGTCAGATGTCGTGGAACTGGTTTCAGAGATTGACGTGGTAGTGGTAGAGGTACTGACATCCGAGGTAGATGTTGTTGTGTCGGGATCCGACGATGACGAAGTCACCGATGTGGTAGCGGATGTAGTGACAGCAGCAGATGTTGTAGTGGTATCAGCACTGGTTGTCGTAGTTGTCGTTCCTGCCTCGGGCGCTGATGTAGTGCTAGTAGTAACTTGGGTGTCCTGCGTAGAACTCGTAGTAGTGCTGGTTCCTACATATGGCATGCCACTGGAGGTTGTAGTAGAATCTGTCGTTGTTGAAGTGGATGAACTGCTTTGCGAGCCAGTGGTCGTGGTGGGAACATAGTACAGGGTTGATGTCGTCGTTGCTTGAGACGTGCTGGAACTGGATGTCGTTGGAATGTGAGAGCTGGATGTCGTTGAAGTACTGCTCGACGATTTGCCAGTGGTCTTCTTGGAGGTGGTAATCCGCTTCGTGGTGGTCCTCTTGGAGGTGGTGGTGGTTGTAGGCTTGGTAGCGGACTGGCCTGCATTGGTATTGTAGCTGCCTGGATCAGGGTTTGTTGAGGCTGTGACGGCTTTACATTCCGACACGCCGGACTGCCCTGTAACGGTGAAATCGGCATTCAAAATCCCTCCGGTGCCGACACACATGGAAGCTCCTGGTACACTAAGACCATTGCTGGTCACGACGACTGCCAGGCTCGAAGATGAACTGACCAGGACAACTTCGTTTTTACCATTGGTAGAAGTCACACCAAGGATCAGATTCGTGCCTAAGAAGTTTTAGTATATTTTCATGGGCCGCAGCGAAGTTAAGATGATGGGAATGGTATTACTATGCAGCGGGACACCGAGGGCTGGTTCACTCACCATATACAGCAATAGTGCCAGTTGATGTAAGAATGAAAGCAACACTCTTGGACGGAGAGCTGACGAGTACAGCATATCCGCCACTGAGACCTAGTGTAAAAGTCCCACGCTTCGTTATATCACCATCGTAGTCCACCGTAATGGAGAAGGGATCACCGATAGTAACGACAGGAGGATCGCTTGTGACTGAAGAGGCTGCAGTTACTATCGAGGTAGTGTCGTAGCTAGCAGAGAGTGTGCTAGTGGTGAAAAGATCGGCAGTGGTCGGGAGTGCAGTATTTTCAGCTGTGAGGTTGGTGGAGAAAGCATCTCCGAACAAGGACTCGAAAGACACCGACTTCAACGGAGCGTCAAAGCCAACAGAGCTTGATTGATCGCAAGGACATGTATAATGAAAACGAGTCAAGGTGGTGGTGACGGTCTGGTCATCTGGTAGGAAAGCTCGCACGGCGGAGCTGAGGAAAAGAGCGGCAACGCCGAGGCGATGCAAGCCCATGGCGAGGGCAGAAAGGAGAGACTGTGGTTAGTAGAGTGACAAAACGACGAAAAGAAAAAAAGAGTGACTGAAAAGAGAAAACAAAAGCACAACGGTGGGATGGGCAAGAAAAGACAATGAGGTTGGTGGGAGTAGGAGATATATGAATGCTCAGGAGCCATATCTGCAGAACGAGGCTGCCGACTTTGAGCTGAGGGTTGAGGGGTTCTCGCGTGGACGGTGTCCATCTCAGCTGGTGCCAGCAACGGTATCGTCGCCGGCTGGGCAATGATACGCGTAGCCAGATCTGGATCAGCACACGGCAATGCATTTTTCCCATTGGCACTGACGAGAGATGTACGGAGGCGTATCTGATGCACTAGTGATTGGGATTAGCTTTCCGATTGATGCCAGCGGAAACTTGGCGGAGATGGCGGTAGCCAGAACCTGATTGCCAAGGAAGTTCAGCTGTCTCTAAACTACATGGCGCACCTCCATCGAATCCGGGTCTGTTGTTGTAAGCGAGGCGAAGGCTGGCGCTAATGCGGACTAATAGATAATCTAGATCTTAAGTGTGGGAAGCTCCTTACAGCTGCGGTGCCCCTAACTGCAGTATCAAGTCCTCATCACATACTAGCGTGGTCAGGGTCCGGACAGGCCGAATGAGGTTGATGGAGCAGATTGATCCGGCAGATGTGGAGATGATCAGAAATGACGGTTTGAAGACGGAAAGATCTCTCATGGACTTTTGTTGTGGTAGCACGTGACTAGGCTTGTATGTGGTGGGCTGAAAACGATGGTCCAGTGGCCATTTCTGGTCGTGGCGACAATAGTCTGTCCATTTCGTCCCGAATAACACCGCCAGCCAACCGCCCTGGAGGATACCTTGCCCCTGAGATTCGAGATCAAATTGCTGGTGCTGCCTGACTAGACCGCTTGGCAGGAGAACCGCCAAGCAATCCGTCCACTTTCTGTCGTCGTTTTGCGAAATCTTTCCAGTGCCTGTACAATATGTTTGCAGGTAGATAAATGGTGGCTTGGCCATTACTGCAGGTCTAAATTGTTGAAACAGAGCCAATTGCAAATCATGCGTTGATCGTCAACTTGGTCAGAAAGACAGTGGTCGATGAGCCGGCCTTTGTTAGCTCGCTCCTCAGGAATGTGTCGAGACTGAGTCCAGACCAGACCAAAATCCACACCTGTGGTTACAGGAATCAGCCAACAAATTTACTAGTGGCGTCGTTCTAGCATAGCGTACATGCACCATGGCAAATGGACGGAATGAGAAGCCCCATGAGGAGTTTTCGATGTTTGATTGCCCCTACAGTAAAACGAATGCTTCAAGGTGCCACTGTCTCTACCAGTTCTACACTGTGCCTGTCTCGTCCACCAATTCTAACACTTCCCCATATACCATTGTCTATCCTTTGAACAGTCTGGTTAATGTTGCAATTTGGAACATTTACGATGCACGATACATGTAGGATGCCACCGAAGTAACCCACTTACGCAGAGTTGCAGACACGTACATCCACCGTACTTTGACCTGTGAGTTGAATAATCACAATGGCGTATGAGGCGAGGTATACCACGCTCCACTGGAAATGTGAGAACGAGGATTGAGAAGTTGCATACCTATTGACAACTGATTGGCTTTGTTTGACAAAACTTACCTACTGTAGGTACTTTTATGATCCAAGTAACTTTTCCCACGACCCCACGACCGGGCAAAGTCAAAAACCACCTCATGGTTGAGAACATTTCGGATCGTCAACGCATCCGTGTTATATGACATTCACTTGTCGAGATTGCATTTTCCGGTGGCAACAAAAGCAGATATAATCATGGACGGGATGGAAATGGTTGGTAGAGGTGTTGCAGGTCCTTGCTGTTTGAATGGACTCAGTTGCGACTATCAAGTGGATGAGACGCGACTTGCAAGAGGATAGATTTCACTTATCACAACCAAAATGGATAAGATAGTGGCATGGAATACGGTAGACTTTAATGGTGAGTGCATTTCTGGGGAAGTCTGTAGGAGACGATTTGGTCATTCATCAAAACATGAAAAAGACACTGCTCCATCACCATTGCCTGCCTGATCATGTTGCATGGTCCACCACACGCCGACGAGGACAACAGACAGTATTCAGGGTAATTCAAGTAAGTTCATGATAATATGTGTATCATTGTCAAAGTTCCTAACCATCCTTGAAGCTACGTAACTGTACCTTGGTGTGGTGCTCGCTGCAACCTTCGAATTCGATACTAATGGCTGATTCTGGAACTATCTGGCAGTGACTGATCTCTTCTTCTATTACTATCGTTCGTATCCGATAGCGGTGTTGATGCAGGTGTTTTGTGTGAGATGAGGGTTCAAGCTATCTTGCTCGATATACTCAATGTCAGAATTGAGAGTACACAGACCTCGAACAATGTCTGTGTAAATTCAACGACAAACTAAGACATGAATTTTAATACACAGCACAATGTGCAAACGTTGTCAACACACATTTGATATCTCCTGTTCTCGTCCCGTTCCTGTCAATTTTCAAGTGAGGATCAGTACTGTGGATTTCAATGTCGCTAGCACCGAAGCAGTGAACTCAGGAGCAGAGTTGTGCGTGTCTCTCTTGACAGAGCCCTGGTCGGACCCTCGCTATGAAAGACAATTGAGGTAACCCACCAGCAGATGAGCACTGCGTTAGCCGCCAGCATGAATTCTCTGCTCGAGCGACGCCACATTGAGCATCAAGCTGAGATTCGGAGCTTGAGAGCCCAAGGAAATATCAGTGGGGAGGAGATTGGCCGTGTTGAGGTGGAGCTGGCCGCAAGCATGGCACTGTATCAAAGTATGTTAAGAAACCAATTTAACACAGATCAAGTGGCGAGGCAGCGAGCAGCATCAGTGACTAGTGTAAGACCAGAGACAGAAGCAAATCAAAAACTCGAAGCTGAAGTGTTACGTGCAAGAGAAGTGATGAATTAAGCTTGAGCTCAAGATCCTAGAGCCGATCAGTGGATAATTGATCCACCCTCATCCAGAATGAGAATTTCTCCAATCGAAGCACTCACATATACAGTGACCAGCTCGAAGCTCATGGTGGCAAGAAAGCTTACACTCTACAAGTGTGTACATTAGTTGTGTATCTGGACATAAATTACCTAAGCCTTGTTCACGAACGAGAATGTTACTCTTACACATGATTTGTCCATTGATTTATATTTCACTACGTAGTAACTACCACTAAAACCACAAACTCAATATCCATCCCCCGTATAGCATCTCCCAACCCCCCTTTCGAATTCCTTTCCCGTTTCGTCTCACCGCCATGACCATTACCTCCCCATTCACTCACTTCTTCCCAGCCTCACCCTGATTCCCGCCCTGACCACTCTGATTCCCACTCCCCTGTGCAGCATTATCGTTCCTTGCCGCTCCGCTCTGTGCTCTAGCTGCGAAGCCCTGACTACTCATGTCGTTGCCACCTTTTGCCTGAACAGTACGTATGGGATGTCAGTATGGGAGCTTGATTGACAGGGGTGTGCAGTGGTACTGTATGTCATGTAACGTAACTTACCTGGGAGGACTGGATACGTGAGGCATCGGATTGGGTCATTGGAGTCTTGGTGTCCTTGGACGACATCTTGGGATTTTGGGTATTGGGATTTGGAGTTGAGGTTTGGATTGTGCTGAGTTGCGGTTGTGGTTTGTAGACAAAGGATGAAGAGAGGAAGGTAGAGGAATAGGATGAGAGGGACAGATATATGCTTCTGGAGATGTGATGGGACTGGAATGATTTGCTTGAAGGGCTGGAGTCTTGTGATATGATGTACGCAGATGAGTGAGTTGCCACATTGGCCGGTCATGAGGATGGGAAATATCGCGAACTTTGGTCCCAGGCTTGCATGAAGATGTGTGAGGATGTGGTCGTGGTTGTGAGCATGGATACAGTGGGGGAAACGGATCAGATAGCAATGTTCCATTGGTTGCGAGGTTGATCAGCTGTCGTGAGGTCCAGGGTTCTTGCATACCTACACACCAGGTGATCATACCGAAGTGGTCGTGGTAGGATGTTTCTGAACGGCCAGAATTCCCTGTGCGGTTGGTCGTGGTAAGGCGGACGAGTAAGGAGTTGGAGCTACTGTATATGGCGTCTTATCAAGACTTGATTCAAGGTATGCTGAGAACCTCAACAGCCGGCGTCTTTTAAGACTCAGGCTGATAGTCACTCTGTGGATCCACGGTCTGCACCTCTCTCATGCTGTCTTCTAATGGTGTGAATAACAAAGGGGCTGTGGAGGAGCTCTCAACCCTGTATGCATCCAGCAGAGTGGAGACTTATGTGTGGTCTTTGTACGACATACATCCTCGTTCGTTGGTGTTATGGCCCACATCCCTTTACTTGCCCAGAATAAATACCCGTATGCTCTTGAGATATATTCCCCTCCATTTAGGCACCACCAGGCAGACTCAAAATACACACCTGCCTTAGCTTTTCGAAATCTTTTGTTAGAGCCTTGGCTTCTATCGGTTTAGCCTGACTAAATAGTCAGTGGTTGATCGTTATGTAAGATCCAACAGGTAAAAGGCTATGATCACTCGATGAACTGTGGCAATTGATAGTCAGCTCATGTACGTTGGTGTTTGCCGCTTGGGAATTTCAGGAAGTTGCCTAATTGTTATTCTTGTGACTGGAGCTGCAGACCGGCATCATTCAGTGACGAGCTGCATCTGTATGCATGCAAGATGCAGATATGTTAAAAACAGAAATGGTGTGTTCTCAAGTTCAAGGTATACAATATTCGCAGGCAACGAGATGGAATTTACTTGTGGGGTGGAAAGAACGCCTTACACGTACTGTAAAGTTTTGGCAACTAAATGTGCACACTTCATAGCAGTTGGTGAATCACAAGTATGTGACCAACTCGAACATCCAAAAGAAGTTGAGCGAACAAATGCTCGTGATCTGGTTTTGCCTTTTTCGCCAGTAGAGCGTGTCCCGGTGCATTTTTTGGTACCACTTCGTTGCATTTGCGGCTACAATACTTGTATCAGAGGAACAGTTGGGCCGGCAAGAATTTCATGGACGTTCTAGACGCTGATCTTAAGCACCTCAACGTAGCGTAGGTCTGAAACTCAGTGTTCAATTCTTCTTAGTCGAGTATTGCACAGTGCAGTCCGAAGCCGAGATAATGTTTCAGAAGAGGTGTTTATTCCGTGATAGAAGTTGGAGATTAGTGAGAGTCGGACGACGAGCAACCCAGACTGTCTTGTGCTATGAGTGGTTCCTGATAAAAAATTCGAATCGTGGTCATACAAATGGACCCGAGTTTATCAGCGAGGCTGACATTCAATTTGATCACCCCAATGCGCTTCAAAAGGTGGTGATGCTGCTTAGTAAGTAGATGCCATTCTTGAGATATGTCTTTGAGCAATGACCGCTGCATTATGGCTTGATACAAAAGACAGCGAATAATGAAAGCAGAGAGAATTGAACCACTCAGGACAAGTTCATGGCTAATCAGCTCAACCTGTGCTGATGTGCAAGGTTTCAGATTGGTCAATTCTAGAGGTACCCTGACGGAAGAAGAGGCGTAATATCCAATGAGGACCTTGGGCTGAACCCAGGTAGTGCCCTGCACGTTCTACCGATGGAATGTCGCTACTGTTACCAAAAATTCGAGCCAACTGTTGGTGGCAGTAGCGACATTCCATCGGTAGAACGTGCAGGGCACCACCTGGGGTCAGCCCATTGTACTAAGCCGGCTGATTTCCTCAAACAACGCTATAATGTGCTCATCATTCTTTGAAATGGTTTGCGAAGTGTTCCGTACCAATTGCGTATCTTCCTCTAGTCCTTGCTTTGCTGTAAAAATGCCCTGCTCCAGACGGTTGCGCTTCCGAATCATGGTCTCCAGTAACTTGGAAGCCCGTTTCTGTCGCTGCTGTAGCCGAGAAATGTCTCCTTGGCAAGCAGTATTGGCAGTTTGTAAGTCTTTGATCTGCTGGCATAGCTTGTGAATTTCCTGTAGTCTAATTTCCGTTGACGGGCTGTGAAGGTCTGTTGATAGTTCTTGAAGTATCCCTATGCAGCGATTGTTAGCTGACCTAAAGTGCCGACAGCGACCACAAGCATTTCAAACTGACCAAATTCACAGCCTGAACTTCCTGAAATGAGGCCAATAGAGTTTGTATCGGGCTCTTGCTTGACAGCCTTGCCGAGTGACGGCGACTCGTGTTCAACGTAGGGTAGAAGTGACGTCATGCTTTGCTGCATGCCTAACGCGGCAGGGGCTCCCAGGTGGTGATGCTGTCCAGGAACTCGACCTATCACACTGAGATCCACTGGTGACCTACAGACCTCCTCGCCAGCGTAGGACATCGCTGCCGCGGCCTTAAGGGAAGCTGGGCGTGTAAAAGTAGATACTGGCGGTGAGCATGATCGCTCTCCGAGGAGTAACTGTTCTTGATTCATGGAGGCAGGCGAGGACGTCCTTCACCGTCTTCTCCGAGATTCTGTCGTATTACTCGATAGGATGCTCTCGAGGTTCACTTGAAGGTTGCGAATATGACTGTTAAACAACAACTGTGGCAAGTTTCTGGGTACAGGGTCCTAATGACGCCATCTGCGTCAGCCCTAACAGTTCTAGTAGGGGTGTGGACGAAGGGATTGAGCCGTGCCTACACGTGAAAACGTAGCTAGAGTATAGAACTAGGGCCATATCGTACTCGAAAATGTTTTCTTTTTTCTTTCAGGGCAAAAGTTCTTCTCATTCTCATCTAGCATGCTATGCTTCCAGTGCCATCATTCTCGAGTGGTAGAAAGTTTCGCCGGCACATACGGCTGACGATGTACAAACAAATGGACGGTGAACAATCTAATCCGTCTTTGGACCGCGACAAAACCTACAATGACAACCTGGAGATGTTGAGGGATTTGTGCGACAGTCTCGCAACGACTAACGGCATCTCCCGCGAAGACGTGCTGAAGAGACTGATGAATTTTGCAACTCTCGATGAGTCCTACCTCTTTGAAATTTGCCGCTTCAGTTCCTCCTCATCGCAAGATGACCTTTCAGACAGCAGTTCGGTGCATGCCGACAACGCGGACAACACCTGTCCGAACTGTTTGACCATTCAGTGTCCTGGTGGCCTTCATATTCCTGATAGACACAGCATCTCCGTTGCAGAACAAGAAGTTGTACCACAGGAAAGGCATGGCCACAGCGAGTCGTCCCTCAAAAGACGACGAACGAACTGCACTAGTTAGTCGCTTCTCCTCAAAGCTTGCTGCATTGAACTAACTTCGCAGCTGGCAAACGTACTCAGCATTTAAATGCATTCGATCCAGTTGAGAACTTCTTCTTGCAGCACATCTCTGACAATCCCGAAGCCGCAGCTGTCTGTGCTACATTGGTGAAGACAGTAGGACAATCAAATGCATTACACAAGCTCGGTTTGGTATTGGCCTCGCTCCGCAATAATGATGATCTGCCACGCCTGAACTCAGGTGCTACCATTCAGCACATCTGGCTTTGTCTGGAGAAAGCTGAGACGGAGACTGCCGTGGCCGTGTATCTGCGAAGGGTGTATCTTTTGCAATTCTTGGACAGGTACGAAGAGTCGTCGAAAGATCGCGGATTGCATGACAGCCCATGCATTGCAGACCGCAACCCAGGCTCGCCGTTAACCAACTTGACACGTACCAAAGCTCTTGACTGTCTGACGAGACAGACGTTACCTGCAATCAACCACAGCTCTCGGGAGGCGTTCGAGAAACATCGTAAGAAGGTTAAAAACATCATATCTTGTGCGAGAAAGTGGGCTCGTCTCGCACGGGAATATTCCGATGTCATAACATTCCTTGTCCCAACAGGGTCTGAGTTTGGAATGAATAGTCAAAAGTAAGTTCGAGATGCTCCAGGTCGTTCGCAACATCCTGACATAGCCAGATTTGAGTACCTGAAGAACGAACACATCGACGTCTTGATAGAGGGCATTCAAGAGTTCCGGAATCCTTGGCTGGCCAATATGTGTGAAAAGCTGGAAGACTATGTCATGAGCACTCTTCGTGGGCAAAACGCTTCTCGTCACATGAGATTCGAGATCGGTAGTCCGAATCTCTTGAACGATAATAGTTTGACTGATGAAGAGTTGCTGAGTTTTTGCGAAATGGCTTGAACGTATTCCGTAAGTTGGACCTTCATTTAGCAATGTTACATGTAAGAAATAATGCTACTCATTCCTCTCCCCTCCCCTTCCCTCCCCCTCTCTCCCCCAACTTTCCAGACCAGACACACCAAACAACAACAACAGAATAGTTATCAATAAGTACCTCAAATGCAGACATGGAGTCATAGTCACCGTGATGTCACAGCCGCTCTTAGAGCTTCGACTTGTCCAAAGCTGCAACCCTGACGCATGTTCGTTTGGCCAGGCCGTAGATTCAACCAACCAAACTATCGTGTCGTTCTTGGTATGAAGGTTGGCCATGGGAAGTGCTTCATAATGACGTTGCTGGCGGCTTCCTTCGTGGCACCTACACCACTTACAAAGTTCAGCTAAGCCATGCAGAGTGAGCTCACAAAGGCCACTGGCTGTACTTGGTACGTCCTTAGCTTGATGTGCCTGGTGTGCTCAAGTCCTTTGGCAAATCCGACCGTCTGCTGTGGAGAAGGGGCAAAGTATGTTTCGACGGTTGTTGTTGTCATCGTCGAAAAAGCTTGGCGCCAAGCACAGACCTAGTCGCAATTTCTCCGACTATGTACATAGTCGGATTTGTCCTCTTCGTACCTCACTTAATCTGAAGTTGAGATTCGCTCTTGTGGATGGCTTGCGGCACTGCTGACATACCGTCTCCTTCACAATTCGATTTCCGAAAAGTGTTGCGTGTCACAGCTGATGAAATCGTGAACATGACTGTGGCAGCGACTCGCAGCGATAACCAAAATAATTTATCGACCTCTTACCTTGATCAGCGATCTCCATACGAGAGTTTATGTTGCAAAAATGACTATGAATTCGCATAGCTGGAAGGCCAGCATTTACATTCAGCCGACGCAGATGTGGTGTCTTGGTGATCCCTGTTGCGTTGAGTCGGTTCGCCACAAGTTGCCGGCTCAAAACACGAGTGCGTAAGAGAACATCTGTACATCGCGTTCGTCATGATGTTCAGTAACGAGCAAGGCTGAATCCACTATGTTGATTCACAGTTCCCATTCCTCGGGTAGCAGTGGTAGGGGTTCATGTTTACAACATCATTGGAGCGCGATTATATCTTGCCCAGACATGAAGACTCTGTATATTCAGAAGAAGCAATTCTCATCGCTGACATGGTGTTAGGACGTGGTGCGAGGCTCATACATAGCATGGACAATAGTTGTGTGTCCTATCGAAGCGAAAATTTGCGACGCCTCGAAGAGTAGGCACAGACTAGACTCATGGCCATCAGCAATATTAACATGAAGAAGTCGCTAAATGTCACGCCACGATAGTTTGGAGACGTTTCTGGAGTCGATCAGTTTTAAATTGAATATTGTACTAACTGCTTACAATGAATGTCTTGTGGACCGCTTTCAAGCCACATCTAGCGTCAATCGACATATCTCAAGCTTCAACAAATTTGCGATAGTAAGTGCTTACGTTTGCAGTCCTCGGGCAGTCTTATTTCATTGTTACTGGTTGTTCATGAAAGTTCGATTTGTGGTGCGCGTATCAATGGTAACGTACCCTAAAAGTCATTCTTCACCAAGATTCACATAGCATCAAGATTCGCCAAGAATCTGCATGAATTCCAGTTCAAGGCTACATGGTGCTTGTAGGCCGTGCCTCACAAATCAGACGGAAAGTCAGGGAACCATATGTAGGTAGTGTGTACGGACATAAAGGTGGTGGACCAGAGTGAAAGTGCATGTGCAGTCACTGTGGATTGAAGAATGTCGGTCACAATGTCAGAATAATCAGCATCACGACTGCGAGATATTGCTGCAACACTGTGGTGATCCGTATCCTGACGACTAGCTCGAGGATGGCCCCATACCTTCAGCCTTGAGGAGAGGGAATGTTTTCTCGAACATGCGTAGCAGGCATCGACCCTGCTCTCTTGGCATATCTTCACTAGCATGTTCAACATTTTCCTGTCCTTCGCAACCAACTTGCAGGTATTTAACTAACCCGACTTCCATTACCACTCTCGCTTATTCATGCTATAGACACGCTCAACGAGACCTGCGATATGTCTCAACGACCTCTGCAAGGACCACCGTTAGCTGAATTGGTCTATTTGGTCAACCATGTTTTCTTGCCGCCCAAGCTTCCACAACAGAACGATTTCGATGCGTCTCTCGACGCAAACCTCGTCCATGTAGTGATCGATAGCCTTTCGCAATTCGAGCAAATATTGTCGCTAAAGCCTCACTCCGATGTAGGAGTAGTGCAGGCAGCAATATCGAATTTGCAACAAGTTCGCGGACGAACTGGAGCACTGGACGAAGTACAGCTTTCTGCGGTGTTCGCCCAGTTGCAAGTCAATGGTACGTGTCTTTCGGGACACGCAGAAACAAGAAAGCTAATACAACTAACTAGGAAACATCGTCCCGATCCATGTGATCGCACAGAACGCCGGCATTATCTTCACCAAAGAGGAGGAGACTATAGTGGTGCAAGCGTTCGAGCTTTCTCCAACCAATAACGCTGTTATGGCAGCCAAAGGCAGACTTCGACGTTGCTTTCCAGGTTCTGCGGTGTCAATGCCTGTTGGTACATTCTCTGAACCTCAGTTTCAGTCTGTTCTGGTCCAGACACTCTGCAAGATGAGCGAACAGACCGCAGCAGAAACAAAAGCAAAGGTCAAGAAAGCAGCGCAGATGCACGACGAAGATCGCGACACTAAGAGTCCCCATGTGGTAACCGAATTACTTCTGGCATGGCTGCTACCCATGGGTGGTGAAGCTCAAGTCTCTCGCATTCAAAAAAACACCCGAGAGGATGTGCTTTGGCGGAACACTCTACTCCCGTGGCGGCGTTCACCGTTGTGGTTGTTGATCCGTGTCACACTACAGCTAATCTTCCAACGCGAGGTAGAATCTGCCCCATCAGACCGTCTCTACAAGATGTTCATGGTGTTTCTCATGTCACGCATTCTTGCCTCCTGTCTTCCACGCCATATGGAACCTGATCTACTATACGTCATGAACGCCAAAATAGCTCGACGTATGGTCAAGTTGGGCTCTGAATGTGATCCGGCCATTAGCAAGAGTATCCACGATGTCTGCTCCGAAGCTACCTGTCGTCTGCAGCAAACTTGGGTAGCGTGCCAAGATGAAAACATACGACTTCACGATTCAATAGATCTGACGAAAGTCGACTGTGAAAGTGACGCTCTCCATGATTTGCCTCGAGTTGACAACTACCTAGAAAAGGCACGAATGCGAACAACGACAAGAGCAAGCGCCGAATTTCAGCCCGAAAAGTACTTGTTGAAGCAGTCTGCGACAGTGCTACCGGTTCTTTCTCCTGATTTACACACAGATCCAACCTATGCCGGCAGAGATCTGTACCAATTCGAATCATGGATTGATCAGAATCTTCCTGCTTGGCTTGACGTCCACATCTCGGTATCAGAGACCTGTTCAAAGCTGGAATCGCTCACTCGCAAATACCACGGCTATGCTTCGGCTGTATATGCCGGCAACCCTGAGTCGATGTCAGTCATGGTTTTGACCATTATGGAGCTTTGGGTTGCGTGTGATCGAAGCGCGGTCCGTACCTGTCCACTCCTTGTCGATTATGAGGCAGCCATACCTGAACAACTTCTCCAGAGTCTTTTGCTACCAACGGCAAGACTTATGGTTCGACTGAGTCGCATAGAGGCATATGTACGCACTCGGCGACAAGCAGCGAAATATCTTCATGGCTCAATATTTCGAGATTTTGGTTCGGAAACTAGCTTTGCGGTACGCTATTTTGCGCAATCTACAACTCATCAGACGTTGCACACCGAAATTGTGGAAAAGGCAATGAGTGCAAGATCACTTAAGCAAGATGAGTTCAAGAACAAGAAAGCACAGTATAATTCACTCATGTTGAAGTACAATGAGAGCTCTTGTGAGTATGATGAAGTAGTTGTTGACAAGGAACTGGACCTACGAGAATCACGCCACAAACGCGATTGCGCAGAATGTTCGCGGTGAAGCCAGGCTGAATCTCTGTCCATCCGCATTCACGAATGGCCTCTTCCAAATGCTGTAGAAAAGGCCCAAGCGACAGTATTCGAGTTGGACGTGCCGGTATCTTTCAGCAAGTGGCGGGACACTTCGATATTTGTCCTTTGTGATGTTTTGGGGCTAGAGTACGCTCGCCAGCAACGTCCGCAAAATCGTTACATGGTTCATGGGTATAAGCCGCTGACTGAATTTGTGTCCAACACAACTCGCGACTCTCGAGTGCGATTGCTGTCCAACAACAAACCTCATGAAGTAACACATCGGAAGAACAAACAAATCGCACATATCTCCGAGAGCGATGTCTGTTTGAACAATGGGCTAGACTACCACTATTTCGATCACAAGATGGACACTTTCGTGGACGCATGTACTGTTTCACAGGAGCTGTTCACTAAACTGTGTTATGAGCTCCCTCCTCGATCCACCTCACTTCAACAGTTTCTTCTTCGATCCTCGGTGGCTCCCAACGGCCTGACCCCGAATCATGCCATTGCCTTGCAGTCCGAATGTCCCGAGCATATGTCCATCGAAGAATATCGAGGACTGGTCAGTATACCCGTGGGCTTTCGCATTCAATGGCAAAATATCCTCCTACAACTAAATGCCCCGACCATCAATCTAAAAACCCTCGAGAGCACATTCGTTTTCCTCCAGACCATCTTTCAGGCAGGGCCTGCATTCTCTACGGATTTGCTCCGAGACGGACACTCGATTATTCGAGATACTCATTTCACCTGCAAGCTCATAGATAGTCTAGAGCGAATGTCACTAAGACTCAAAGAGAATTGGGAATCGTCTTATGCGTTCAGTACGTTCATTTCTATGACTGCCAAGGTGTTGTCGGTGGCCCACCATTGTGATCAAGAGGCTTTGGCTGAGAAATGTCTCTCAATACTCGCAGACTTTAGAGGAATTACGTTTCGATGGATTGAGGTGCTCCGAGACAAATCTCACAACGCTGATGACTCTGTACAAAAGGCAGAGTATCGAGATAAGGCCGTGGAGACCGCGCTGATCTGTGCTGATTCCTTCAACGTGGATGATCACCACCTAAGCTCTCTTTTAGCACATCCTGATACGGCATCGCATTTTGTCCAGTGTTGCATTATCATTGCGGAAGATATGCAGCTCTCAGTTGAACACACGAATGAACTTGTATCTCTGTTTGTCCCCCGATGGCAACGTCTCTCTGTACGTGTTTATCCCATTCTTGCACAACAGATCTTGACCAGCAATAATTGTTGTCTGGACCATGCGCTATCCAAGGCATGGTCGGCATACAGGACTGAATTGCCGTGGGTGGCTGTTAAACCAAACATACCTTATTGGTTGACGACACGAAAAAGTGGTACTGCTCAAGCAGCCACACTGTGCCTTCATTACAATCTTATGACGGGCGAACTCCTGGTGGATGGTAGTCCTCTGTCGCGTTTGCCAGCAGAGTATGAGTGTAGTACTACCTACCGCAACTTGTTCGGGAAGGTTGCCTTGGACGTAATGCCTAGCACACAGCTGGACATGGCCTTTTCTGCAAAACGAAAACATGCAGGATATACTCTGCACTTTGGCATGCATACGTCTGCGGATCGTGCTTACGAACCCGATCTCCTAATTTGTGCGGTCGGAGAGCATCATCGTTTTGTGCTAACGCCGAAGTGGGTATTCGCTGAAGACTTTCCAGTGGCATTCATTGACGAGTATGTTCACTGGTACGATGAGACTCAAAACCGCATTATATTCTGTCCTGCCAACCACCCTTTCACCTTCGAGAAAGCTCCTTGGATCTTGAGAAGGTCACCACATGGACAGAGGTGGCAGCTGTCAAGCGGAGAAGAGACTCTAGTTTGCTTGCACAGCAGCACTGCGGATCTGCTCAGTGAGCGACTGGCCGGCCTTGTCGAGGCACGACATATGTATATCACCTTGCACTCGACTTCCAGGTCAGCAACAATTCAACTGCCTCGACTTCAGTTATCATTCGAGTTCATGATAAATGACATGTCCATTGTATCCAAGCAATGGAAAGGAATGGAAGTGGATGAAAATCAGTCTCTTGGGACGTTGCAAGGGCTTCGGGAAAGACTGCTATTACGCGACCAGAATGGTTGCCGAATGATACTAGTGCCAGAAGGTCAAGTTACATACGGCAGAGACAAGGATCATGTCTACGTTCATATTGATCGCAACTCCGCCACCAAGGTCCAGGCTTACCACCTCGATGATCGTCTAGGACGTCTAGTGGACAATGGAAGGATGCAGAGCAAATTGTTTCTATGCTATCTCCACGCACTCACTTCCTTTTGCCTACCAGACCCATCGACATTGGTAACTGGTACTGAACAGGCATTGACAATCTTGCAGTCCGCAGGAGTGCACTCCTTCAACTATTTGTCCCAGGCCAATGTAAGTTTACTAGCCAAAATTGCGTGCTTGACGCCTGAACGCAATTCTTATCCAGCTGGTCTGCGTGCGATGCAGACAGTTGGATGGAATGCAGGGATTGGATTTTTGGCTCAGCATGGACATTTCTCCACGACTGTTGCTGCAATCTTTGACCAAGCTACAAGAGCTCAAGTCTTCCGTCCTGGCTCCTTCAATGCGCCTCAACTTTCGTCAATTGATCCGCACCTTCAGCACCGCGACAACATTCGATCTTCAGCATTCCGCGTTTCGAAATACGGAGCAGAAGACTACACTACTGCTCATGACTCCACCTATCAAGCACGAGATTGTAACCCAAACTCAGGACGGGCACGAAGAGCTTTTGACGTAGCAAACATGTTCTATCATCGTCGTGGAGAACTGGTATATCAAATTCCTCAAAATTGGGACAAACAGCTCTGGAATTTTCTTGCGCGATACTCCCCTGTATCCGGACCCAGTCAGGCAATCACCTATTCGGAATGGACATACGATGCACGTTATCTTCAAGATGTTTCGAAATGGCTAGCTCAAAATTGGTGCAGTGTCTATCAGAGTGCTCATCGTACACACATTCCAGCTCTTCCGTTTTCGATCATGATTTGGCTAACTACTCTGGCCTATTCTGAGAAGACTGACATTCTCGTCATCCAGTGTCTGGCCGCTTTCTTATGCCTTCCTGCCATTGCTGGCGTCACGACACCACAACAAGTTCAATTTGACCTTGCACAAGGCTTTTCTGCCCAACGAAAGGAGATTGATGACGTCCTTCGAGACACAGCACGTGCATTTCATCTGTGTCCTGAATTCAAGACCCCTCAGCGACCCAAAGAAACCAAGAAAGCTTACAAAAACCGCCGCGAAAATGATTGGCACCAGACAAGCGAGCGACTCAGGAAAACAGTTGCGAGAGAACTGGAATGTCAATGGCCATGCGAGGTGCCGGTTTTTCCTCTCTCTACTGACTCTCAGCCTTTCAGCACGTACATCAATATCAATGCAGCGACTGTATCTATTCGAACCAAATTTCAGACCTGGAGTCACAATTCTCAATACCGGGAGTACGTCAAGCAAATTGTTACTCAGCTTCGGACAGCTTCTGTTATGCAGCCACGCATGCCTTCATTAGCTCTATCAGTAACAGGTCTACATATGACAAGAAGACGAGGCTTCGTCCGCAACGACGATTTATTCGCTTCAACCCATATTCCTTCTTTGTCTGAGCCACCTATGCTCGAGCTGACTCACTCAACAGAAGTTGCGCAACAGGAAATTCCGGCATACGACAAGACTCTGGCCCTGGTAAAGCAAGTTGCAGCCCAAGCAAGGTTCGGTTATGAAAAACGATATGCCAAAGACTTGCACGCCAGTCTCGAAGCGCTCGATAACCTGGACGCAGCTTGCAATCTGTCACTGTCAGAATCTAGCCTGGCAGTTGTGCTACAGAAATACCGCCACGATTGCTGGGACTACGTGGATAGAAGCTATGCTTCATTGAGCATGACGTTTCGAATCGAAATTGCAAACAAACCTTGGAGCGCTCAAAGCATTGTTGTTGCATGTGGACAGTGGCCACGAGTCTCTCCGTCTATCTTCCTGAAGCGATTGTCCTACAAGCAGTGGTCCAGTAATTCCCAGTCATGGAAGCAGGATCTTGTTCGTTACGCAGTCGCCCTCACAGCAGCCCAGCAAGCAGATAGGCTGGTACGAAGTCTTGCAAGACCTCATGACCTCCTCGCGGAGTTGCAAAATGTGGGCCATGAGAAGTGGTCGCCGTTTGAGTTTCCGGAAGCATTGCTCATGGAGGTCGAAAGTGGCATCATGATTCGTGATAGGCAATGGCGTGTTGCGGAGAATATGATGAGACCTCCCTCAGATCAGAATACTGTCATGCAACTCAAGATGGGTGAAGGAAAGTCTTCAGTTATTGTTCCAGTTGTCGCTGGTGCCCTCGCGCAAGGATGCTCCTTAGTGCGTGTCTTTGTTGTTGGACCTCAAGCGAAACAGATGGCTAATATGCTTGTCAGTAAGCTTGGTGGCTTGATGGACCACCGCGTGTACCATTTACCGTTCTCTCGTGCTCTGCAATTGAAGGACGAAGATGTCAAGACCGTTTACGCCATTTGTCGGGAATGTGCAAGTAGCGGTGGAATTCTGCTTGTGCAGCCTGAACACGTTCTCTCACTTAAGCTAATGGGTTTGGATTCTCTCACATCCGGCAAGACATCCATTGCTCGTATGTTGTTGAAGACGCAGGCGTTCTTCCACAAATCGTCACGCGATATTGTCGACGAAAGTGACGAAAATTTCAGCGTCAAGTTCGAATTGATCTACACCATGGGTCTTCAGCGTCCAATCGAGCTAAGTCCGGACCGATGGCTGTGTATTCAGCAAGTGTTGCACATCGTACGAAAACACGCTTTGCTAGTACAGGAGGAGATCCCTACGTCGATCAGTATCCACTTTGACCAGCCGTGGGCGTATCCCAAGATTCGCTTCCTTGATTCCGTTGGAGAGCAGCGCACTCTTGCCAGAGCGGCACAGCACATATGTCACTCTGGTTTAAGCTGCTTACCTCTACCTCGACAGTCAAACAAAATGAGACGGGCTACCTTTCAATACATCACAGACTCTCAAGTTGGAATGCACGATATTGAGATTGTAGAGGACAGCCGATCTGCATCTATTTGGTCAGGACCGACTCGCGGCTTACTATTGTTGCTTCGAGGACTGTTCGCTGGAAATATTCTTGCCTTTGCCTTCGGACGCAAGCGATGGAGGGTAAATTACGGTGTGGCTACTGCCAGAGAAGTACACACTCGATTGGCAGTACCATACTCTGCGAAAGACACGCCTACGATGAGATCGGAGTTCAGCCATCCAGATGTCGCCATTGTCCTTACTCAATTATCCTATTACTATCAAGGACTATCGGACGATGATCTGTATATCGCCTTCGGGCACCTCATGAAGTCGGATCAAGCCAGTGTCGAATACCAGAGCTGGATTCACAACGTCTCCGATCTGCCACCCACTTTCCGATCTTTGGCATCCATCAATCTTCGAGATCGTTTGCATTGCGAGAAGCAAGTTTTTCCCTTCTTACGCTCTTCGTGTTCTGCAGTCGATTATTTCTTGGCTGCCAGTGTCTTCCCCAAGGAGATGAGGGAGTTCCCCTCAAAACTCTCATCATCTGGTTGGGATCTAGGCGAGGTGAAAGTTCACCCGACCACTGGTTTCAGTGGCACGATCGATTCGCGCTCAACGCTCCCAATTAGCGTTCACCACCTGGAGCTTGACGAACAACGCCATACGAATGCAATGGTCTTGGAGTACTTACTTCGCGTGGAGAATAGTGTCGAGTGCATTCCTTCTAACGCACAAGATTTTTTGTCTCATGTGTGTAGAATGAATCCACCTGTCCAAGTCATTCTCGACGTGGGAGCTCAGGTGTTGGAGCTCACTAACGTTCAAGTAGCTCACGAATGGTTGAGAGTTGCCATGAACAACACGTCGGTGCAAGGTGTCATATTCTTCGATGAAAGTCACGAAGTGGTAGTGCTCAACCGTGAGCAAAGAATTGAGCCTCTGCAATCGTCGCCCTACGCTCACGACTTGGATGGGTGCCTTGTCTTCCTTGACGAGTGCCATACTCGCGGAACTGACCTTCACATGCCTTCCCATTATCGAGCAGCTGTCACATTGGGTATTGGTGTGACTAAGGATAGACTGACACAAGCATGTATGAGAATGAGGAAAATCGGTCATGGGCAGTCCGTGGTTTTTGGTGTTCCAAAAGAAATTGAATTCAAAATGTTGGCCCAGGAGAAGAGACTTGTCAGAAGCAGTATTGACACTTTGGACATTTTGAACTGGGTCATTGCCCAGACCTGGGCAGAAATTGGACGTGCTATGCCACTATGGGCTGCACAAGGTCGGCGCTTTCAGGAGCAAAGCAACGTCTGGGCTCAGTGTCTCGACAACGACATCACTGAGTTGACGATAGATCAAGCAAAGCAGTTTCTCGAAGATGAGTCCCGAACTTTAGAAGAGCGCTATCGACCATCCGCCCATGCGGAGCCCAGATGCCTTACCGACTCAGGTCTCAGCAATCAGCACGACGACCCAATATTGGAGCGTCTCCGTGCCTTCGAATGCGGACAGATCGCCCAGTACGATCTGTCCGAAGAGCAAGAGAGGGAGCTCGCACCTGAAATCGAGCAGGAGCGACAAAATCAAAGACCGAATACAGCATTCCCGACTTCTCATGACCTCCACCCGGACATTATAGCCTTCGTCGCTAAAGGAATACTGAAGCCAACTTCTACCGCCGTCATCCCTGCATTCGAAGCTCTCAAAAGCACAAGTGCAGCGCGTCACCTCAACCTCGGCCAATTCCCAGTCGATCTCCTTGTAACCTGCGACTTTATCCGCACCGTCAAATCTACCGCCAAAACTGCGACTTCAGACCTATATGAGCGTCACGTCAACTGGATCTTGACAAGCACAGGAAGCACACCCGAGCAATCAGCCAAACACGTAAAACAGATGCTGATCATAAGTCCACATGAAGCCCAAGCTCTCCTCCCCACTGTCGCGAAATCATCCAGTGTAACGCTACACATTTACGCCCCGCGACCGTCCCTGGACTTCGCTAGCCTCGATCACTTAGCTCTCTACACTACACCTACCCGTAACCCACCACTCGTCATTCCACGCAAACTCATTCTCCTCCTTAACCTCTTCGCTGGACAACGATTTCTGGAGTCATACACAGAGTACAAGGAGCTGTGCTCTCTCCTGGGACTCGCGCACATGGAAATGGATGACGAAGACACAAAAGTCAGCGCTGATGGGTTCATACTCGGGAACGATTCTGCGTTGCCAGGTGGTGGATCTGGATTTACGAGGAGTCCGGTGCCTTTCTTGAAAGTGTTTTTGAGTAAATGTAGGTGGTACTGTGAGAGTGTGGAGAGGACCCATGTTGGGCGCATATTGAGTGGTGGAATCTTGGAAGAAGGTGATTTTGAGGGAGCGCAATGATTGGGTTTGGGTAATCAAGGACTTGTGAGGGTGGGAACCATGGTGATTGTGTGTGGTCCAGCGCTACTGATTGGAACGGATCTTTATGGGTCGTTGGACAAGGGTATCTGGTGTTCGGGCTTCAAGAACAAATATGCGTACTGCGATGTCATGCGAGGTGATATGGCAGTGCAGGAAGAAGAATATGTATTCCGCACTACGAGATAGTTCAAGTACACTGTTCCAAAGAGGCGTGGTTGAGAGAAGAGCACTACCTATCAGGTAATCACTACATGGTCATCGAATCATGACCGAACATTGAATATGAAATCCTACTAAGCCTCAACGTTCAACTGAAGTCCTTCACCCTTGATATGCGCGAGTATCAGCCGGTGTACTAAATATCCTTCAGCAAGATTTGTATTCCGCTACCTGGGTACTATGCTAGTGAAGGATGAAATTGGCTTCCACATGTATTTGTGTAATCTTCCTGCTTGACACAGGATATGTCAACCTTTATTTTGTTGCACGACAAAATGGCAGGAACGCAGCACTCCTCATGTACGGCAGGGGGTCGGAGATCCAAGATGCGTGCTAGGCTAATGCAAGCTGCCTGAGCTTACCTGAATGGGTTAATGTGGATGCCGCACTCAGTCCATCCGCTTTCGAGAAAGAGACACATCTTCCTCAAAACTCATTTTGTACCTCATGATATTCATATTGTACATAGGCACTTCAATCAAGGGAAATACTAGGCTGTTTCACTCGCTTTGATATAAGGAAGAACGGCTTCGTGGCCGAAACTATTTGCTACTCTTCGTTCCAAATCAGACGAGATTGCTCGGTATGACGGATCTGCAGGGCACTCCAGCCTCGACAGCAAGAAACGGGACCCGGTCAGGTACCACGGCCTGCCAAGCAATATATCCCGAATCCGGAGCGATACCTGGTTGCCAGGACGTGCATATCGATGGCTTGGCGAGCTCAGCTCTTCTAGCGAAGCACCGAGAAATTCCTTTTATCTCAAAATGATCGAGTCTCCATCCGTTTAAAGTCGAGGACAATTCGTTAGGTGTCAATTTCTGATGAGGTAGGTTGTTAACCGTCGCCATGCCCCATCTATCCGACATTGTGTAACGATCGCACAAACACCCTACCACAGCTGACAGTTTCGAACTTTTGGAGTCGCCGAGCCTCGAATTTTCCTGTGCTTCGCCTGCATTGCAATCGTGAATATCTATCCGAACACAGAAATATCAAATCATCTGCTACCTTTACATATACAATCCAAGACGTGCACTAGGACCACATGGTAATATGCTCATCAAATTCCAATCAGTGGCACTGTCGACGCTTGATAAATGTTGAAGGACTAAGGGGGGTGGTCGTGCAGACACGGCATGAGGGACCACGTGTGAGAGCTGTTACCCGAAACGCGAGATTTAGGGACCATCTCATGTTTACCTGCAGTCGAGGAGCTTGATAAATCACGATGCACATTGCAGGACTGAAGCTCTGTTTGAGCAGCAATGTTTGGGGACCGATCATGAAACGCACGGTGGACAGCATGAATCGATGCTGCACAAGGTTTGTTTGCTATGCTTTTATTGCTTTGAGATTGCTTTCTTGTTATTGTAAATCTTCGTTTGCTCGTTCTTGCCATCCGTCGAGACGAGCTCGGTACCAATCTTCACTCTTCACTCTTCTCTCTTCACTTCATACTCTCTTTGGCACATGTTACTGTGCAGGATCGCACTTTCCATATAAAATCTCGGATGTAAAGCCGCAACTTCATCTATACCTCTTCTTACTTCTACCACTCCCAACACATTCATTTTCCACCACAATCTTTGGTACATCCAACTTCTTGTCACCCATTGATCATACATTCGTTCGTTTCACGCCTCATCGGCCATTATACAGGTGCCCAATTCTAGGTCACGATGATCAAACAATCTTTTCTGCTGCTTCTGGCAGCTGTGTTTTTGGTCAACGCAGCTGTCCTCGTCCCTGCTAATCTCGCGCAGCTCGCGCAGACAGTTAGGTAAAATGACCCGTTCTCGAGAAATGACAACAGCTAACAAGGACAGTCAACCGACTTGCGGCTGCACTACTACCGTTACCGAATACAGAAATCAAAGACGTTTACGACTTAGACAAGAGTTAGTCTCTGATAGTGGAATGCAAGTCTAGCTTTTACTAACATCTATGCAGAACCTGCCCACCACCCACCACTGTCACCGTGATAATTGCTCCTGCAACAGCCACGATCGCTGTGTCGGATCCCGTGTCAATTTCGAGCGTTTTCTCGTACGCTTCTGTCGTTGCGTCAGTTCAAGTTGTTGAATCCAGTCAAGATCGTCCTACAGGAGAGCCACCTGAGACGACATCACTCTTCTTCACTTATACAGCTTTGGGTCCGGCTATTGTTGGTGCCGAAGCTCCAGGTGAAAGTGTTTATCATGGCGTCTA
>Ga0181467_100089_pt1 | contig 38789 bp, 40 predicted proteins | sample InSIn5gowninarea_2_FD_119079 | JGI IMG/M metagenome (GOLD analysis project Ga0181467, IMG submission 119079) | Clean room microbial communities from NASA Spacecraft Assembly Facility at Jet Propulsion Laboratory, Pasadena, California, USA -... ... | reverse complement strand
GTTGCTGCAATCGAGATTGATTGACATTTGGACATTGACGTATACTCAACAGACGAACGTTGTATCTGTCGTTGGTGACTATCTCGTGTAGTAGATCATGCGTCACTGAGGCCATCTTATCAAGGACAAGGACGTGCACATCCGAAAGGATCTGTAGTCGATCGAGTCTGTTCAATACACTACGTAACGGACCAGCGTGGAACTCGTCCTCTGTCAGGTTTTCGTCCATACGCTCGGCACGCCATGAATGTCCTCCATTGTCGATGCGAGGCTGCAGCGGAGCATATGCGCCACGTGACCTTGATAAATCTAGATACCGGAAGACTTTGGGCGTGCGCAGAACCCAGTTGTAATACGCGCGTGATGTTCTAGCAAGCCGGACAATGGACGAAAGGGGTAGGTATTGTAGTGAAGCATCGGCTATAATGGGGTTGCTAAGGAGATCAAGTAGAGTTGATGGCAGTTGTTCCAGATGTTCGACTTGTAGATCCATTCCCATATCCACCATTTCAGCAGCGAATTGATTTCGTTGAATCTGGTAGAGTGATCAACACGCTAATACACAACAGAAACAAATTTGATGATGGATAAATGTACACGCGATGAGTCAACAATGATGCGTGATATAAGGGATGGTCACGAGGACGATATCTGGTTGAGTTATGGAGAAAGTGATGGGAAGCAACCAAAACTCCGGGGTAAGATTATCCGACTCCACCCTTGTCCGCTTCCCCTTGCATTGCCATAAACCAAGTCCCAGGCCAAGAAAACGACAGTGATGGATGGCAGAAAGTCAAGAACAGACTACAAACACTCTACTTCCAACCTCAACAGGCTTCGTTTCCAATCGAACCGAAGGTATTCACGCTATGAACGGAGATGCTGCCACTCCCATCTTCGACAATCACAACCACATCACTCGCAGCCACGTGCAATCCAGATGATTCAGGACTGCACGCAACCACCACAGTCACCGTTAATACGGAAGGACAGCGTGTGATCTTCCTGGCCCAATTTGTTGTCCTTCGAGTTCCGTCCGATATTGGTCGTTCTGGACGATAAGAGCTAGGAGATGTTGGCCAGAGCATGTGGAGGAAGCGGGTGAAACTTGGCCTTCCTATGCCAGTACCAGCTGTGAAGATGTGCTTGTTTGCTAAGTTAGAAACACCAGGTCATGGTACGATATTGGATGTGTCCGTGCGGTGAGCACTACAGAGCTGAAAAACCTATGCGATGTGTGCAACTTGTCTCATTGTCTTGAACTCTCTCACCTACCACACGCTCCGTTTCCCTCAGCTGAAAGTCTTCGAGTTGTCACCTCGTGGTTTGCGTTGATGGTACACCGGTTCGTACAGATTGTTACAATAAAAACGCGAACAGACACCCACCGTTCTAGACTCGTATGCCCGTGTAGGCGAGCACGGAGTAGATACATGGTACAACGCAGATGCAGGTAGATCGATCGGCGAAAGTGACAACAATTCAAAGCCTGGAGAATATTCACTATAGGTGGAGCTGCCTGAGTGCCTTATCACAAATTACACTAGGAGCTACAATATTCGGCCGAAGTCAACAAGCCTCGGTTAAAACAACAAAGTCTCCTGAAAATCGGAGAGACTTGGATAGTACGTCTACAACGATCAGGACTTGTTCCACCGTACCTGTGGAGGATAGCCGGAAGCTCACAATGTAACATCTTGAGCAAACAGCATTCCCAGTCCTCTCACATCAACAGCAAAAACAACAACTCAAGTAAGAGCTTCACCACAATCCCTCCCTAAGCATAACTCCATTCCCTCCCATTGGCATCATGGATATCCACTCAGATTTCTCCCTCCCCTGGTGCAAAACCCTCCTCACCTCAAGCGCCATCCAAATCACCGAAATCCCCACCAAAGCCGCCAAAACCCCCCAAGACAAATCCCTCTCAAACAGCATGTTCCTCCGCACCCTCTACACCCCCCACGGCATCCGCGCCCAAATAAATTTCAAGCGTCCAACCACCGAGCCCGACGCCATCATTTCCTACGAATACTGCTATCTAATCTCACTAGGCGACGGTCTAGACGGCTTGACGGGTCGCGCGCACGGTGGGCTCAATGCGCTGATTTTAGATCATATGACGGGGTCGATGTCGAGTCAGGCTATGGGGAGCTTTGCGCCGGCCACGGCGACGATGACGATCGATTATAAGGCGCCTATTGATACGCCAGGGGTTGTTTTGTGTCGGGGGTGGGTGGTTGAGATGAGTGGGCGGAAGACTTGGGCTAGGGCTGTGCTGGAGGATGGGACGGGGAAGGTGCTGGCGAGTGCGAAGGCGTTGTTTATTAGTCCGCGGACGCAGAAGGTTTGATGGGTTGGATGTTTTTACTTGTTAGCCTTGTGGTTGGGGCAACGTCATTGGTGATGATACGTGCTGGTGACTATGCGAGGTGATATCGATTTGGAGTCAGGCTGATATCTCCACCATTGATCGCTTATAGGGACCAAGGCTCTCGATCACTGGAATGCAGGAGAATCACTATGGTGATAAGTGGATTGAATTCCCTGTGCACAGGGGCAGTCTCGTTCCGATATGCGGGGAGAGTGCTCAAAGGATGTCTCATTACGCTGACACGATCACCGAGATTCTTGCAACGTTCTGAGCGCAAGGCTGAAGTGCTGGATGTGGACTTCGTCTCCACAAACCCTACGGAAGCTGTGGCACTTTCGACGACTTATCAAGAAGTCTCATATGTGACTTGGAAGCCAGATCGAAACAGTAAGCATGAAACAGAATCGATTGAAAGATCAAGTAATGAACGATGTTATGGTGTCCTTCCACAAAGCCGAAATCAGAGTTTATTGAACTAGAAATAGAGAGATATAATGGGTAAGCTCATGGTGCTGATCATATTGGCTATATAGATGTCTTTATAGTACCGGCAAAGAATGCTGCGGTAGGATCTTCAGTTACACACTCTTTTCTACATCTCGATATGAACGTTCTGTCAGCCAGCAGGACTAACAAGCTATTTGTTGGATCTGACACCGCCTGTGTTTGATTTTGCTCTGGGTTTGCTAGCGGAGGTGTATTCTTTTGCTGTGTATCAACGACTACCTTAGATGTGTCTGAGGTTAGTAATTGGTTAGCTGGACCTACACATCGGTTGATGCTGTCATTGGTTCTATCCATACTATTGGACAAAAAGATGGTATCAGCAATATCGACCGCAGGGGTATTGAACTTTCAACGTGTCTTAGACTTGTCTTTGGATTTGTCCGTTGATGGCTTATCAGTTTGCGCACTCCTCGATACATCCCGATCATAGGGATGATATTCGCTCCCATCGTAGGACTTTGAGTCATATAGGTTTTCCACTGCATGCTCGTTGATATCTTTTATCATTTTGTTAATGAGTGCCTTCTCTGTCTGGCTCCGTGAATGGCCTGAAAGTTGTGATGGCATCGTTCCTGACAATCCAAGACTGTCGAGTTTGAATTTTGTTGATTGGGTTAGAATTCCGTTTGAATTAGGCGTATATGCAAATATCGCCGACACAGCAGACTGATAGTGCTAAGAATTCGGGTTGAGACCGTCTTGGTATCAAATCGAGATACTTGAAGAAGTACCGTGTTTCCAATGTATGTGTGTGCATGTGAGTGTTTACGGTAAAGTGATTCTAGACATTAAATATGCAATACTCAACATATACCATGCGAACATTGAGTCACTCTACGACAATCAACCAATAACACGCACCTTGTTTCGGCAATGTTCATTGAGGCTGATGTAGACAAAAATCTTTGTTCGAGCACCAAGGAATTGATCACGACTCACCGTTCCGTTCTTCTCCAGTTGACTTCCATTGTCCTCAGACCAAGCCTCAGTGTGTTCAATAACAAACACGTGAGTTATGCGGATGCCATGGTCGCAAGGTGAATCTCGAATGCACAACGTGTGCCTTGGCACGGAACCCAAGGACTGATCGATCCTTTTGCTTAGCAGTGATGAAAGTTGATAGAAAGGGTGTCATTACTGAGAAGGTCTGCAAACTTCATACGCGCGTGCTCGCGTAGCAGGAAAGGTCACTAGGAAATGCCTTCTTTCATGCTGTCGATGAGACTGGCATGGTATCTTGTGATATGTAAAGGTGCCGAATGTGTGAGACTTGAGCAGGTTTTGGAAGCTGCCTTGGATATGGAGACACGGATGGTTGCGTAGCGATGTTAACACGTAAACGTTTTTCCAGGATATTTCGATACGTGTATAGCGACGAGGGTGTCACAAATCGGAGGTCGTAGAGCGAGGTTGTGTGTTGTAAGCATATACTGCACACAATTTGAGATAGATGAGTATGATAAGGATGTCCAAGAGATTGAGTACTTGGTTAGATGTGTCCAAGGCTTCCAAACGAGCAGCACGTGCTAATAGCCATATGTGGTTAGTGACACGCCTTATCGATAAAGCATTACGTGGGTCGCGTGGGCAGCTGCAGATCAAGCAAATGTCACTCCAGCACGACGACCTAATCTCAATGCCTGACGATTGCTTCAATCATGAACTGATACTTGTCCTCTTCCTCTTCACTATACATATGAGCTGATAGTCTACCGCACCTTCGTTACCTGCTGTTTCTCTACACTCACTGCGGCTTTCTTGCTGTCAAGACCTAGACCCTCTGCCACTTTTCCCCACAATAGACACAATCGACTTACCTACACCGACACAATGTTTGGTATAGTCGCGGACCTTATAGCGTAAGCAGTACTACCCACTGTTCTGCTGCATTGCATGCTGATACAGACTTCTCTAGCTCAGTAACATCGGTCATATTACCCTGCTACCTGTCCTACAAGTCCCTCCGTCTCGGCGATCCCGCTCAAACAACTCCATGGCTAATCTACTTCATCGTCCTTACTCTGACTCTTCTCGCTGAATCATGGACACTCTTCATAATTGGCTGGATGCCTTTTTACTCCTGGTTCCGCCTCTTCTTCCTACTCTACCTTGTCCTTCCACAAACTCAGGGTGCAAAACTCCTCTACCTGACCTACTTCGAGCCCTTCATAGTTCACCACGAGAACCAGATTGACGAGTTTATCGGCCAAGCACATCGAAGATTGGAGCAAGTAGGCCTCGGATACATGAATGTGGTTATAGAATGGCTTCGTGAGAGAGTTCTTGGTCAAGCAAGCCCACAACAACATGCTGCACAGAAGCCGGCCGGGACCCCAGCCTATGCCAGCTATGCAAGTGACCTTCTATCGCGATTTGCGATGCCCGCAGCACGAGCAAATGCAGCACCTTCGGTCAACTCCGGCGGTGTTCTCAACATGCTCTCAGCTGCTGGCGCTGCTCTTGGGGCAGGTGCTGCATCATCGGCAAGCGCACGTGGTGTTCCAGCCTCGGCCCAAGCAGCCTCGATACCAGACAGCCTCCTCGCAGGACTTGGTGCTATGTCCTCCGACCAGAAGGCCTCTTATGTTTCAAGTCAACGTGACCGTCTAAATGCCATGATCAAAGCCCTGGACAAGGAGCAGCAGACAATAGACCTCGCATACGGCAACGAAAATAGCTCTCGACAGCCTGGCTCACGACGCCCTCACAGCTCGCATTCTCAGGGCGGCGGTCTCTCCACAAAGTCTCTATCGAACCAATCTTTCGATAACATCGACTACGACGATCTACACTCGACAGGCAATGGAAACCACAGCGAGTATGGCAGCGGATACCCTAGCCAACACTCAACGCCTCCAACAATGAGACAGTCTTCTGGTCAAGACCGATCCTCGGCAGGCGGGAACTGGGTGACTGGCAACCTGGGCGGCTGGCTTGGTGGGAGCCCAAGGGGTGACGAGTATGAGAGGAGGGACAGAACGAGTGGCGGGCGAGAAGGAGATGACGACCTCTTCACCCGAGGTTTCAGCTCGGCAAGAGATATTGTGGACAACTATGCTAGGAACAATGCTCGGGAGAGATATGATCGATAGTTTCATGGGCGTGGGCATGAGCATGATGACAAGATATGATTGACGACTTATGCATGTACGGAACTCGGATCATTAGTAACAGGACTGGAAAGGACATAAAAAGCATATAGCAACTCGGATCGGACTATACAAATCAATGAAAATTGTAACATACATACAACCTCACTCTCCATGTTGATCTCCTAATCGTTTAGACTCAACGTGAGGACAACTGGGATGAATTGAGTTGACTTGCTGCCAGTATAATAACCTATGACTACTCACACGTGCTCAGATTCGACCTTCTTGAAGGCGACGCCAACATGAGCATCAAAACCACCACCTCATGACAAATATATGTGCTGTCTACAAAAGAGGTATGTATAAACGAATCTAGCTCTGATTTCCGGAGACCCAATGTCACAGCTGTCCGTGCTGCAGAAAGGTGAACGATCGATGAGGAGGGAAACGCTTGAGAGTAAAAGATTTGAATATATCGCTATTGTCGTACGGCTTTGGTGTCCATAGCTATTGCACCAGGGTTCCCGTGGAAGATAGAAGCGCTGAAGCTATTGTTGTTGCCAAAACATCTCGAAAACTCGGCTCAAATGCTGATTTGAGAAAAGTGTTTGAGATTCGAACTGCCTGCAGTTCTGATGTTCAGTTCAGTGTACGGTGTTGTCCTTTGTTTTTCTGCATGAATGGTGGACCGGTATGCTTAGGTAGGAATTCGGATTTGTTCTGTGTTGTTCGAAAAACTTGTGCTTTGTGATCATGTTCGAACTCATCTAGGTCCGATTTTTGCTGATCAGGTGGTTCGTTCCTGGCCTGTTATCACGTTGGCTGTGATGCGCATGTGTATTTTGCAAGTCTGAATTCAGATGTTGCACTCTTCCGCGCAAGCTGGAAGCTTTGCTGTGCCGCATAACTACTCGATGGTGTTGGTTCGGAATAATGTATCATGCACATGTGCATGGGCACAATATCCGACACTTCCCGAGGGGGCGGATCGAAGCCTGTTCATAGGTGTAATGTCGCACCAGATGTACCTCGAGAGAAGGTTGGTGCTTGCCCTGAAGCAATATGTGCTAAGGGCTTTGGGTCCAGGTTGGCACTTTGGCACTTTCCATTACCATGAATATTGTGTCGTACTGCCTCGAGGTAGACCACCTCAATCCTCAAGACTTCAAGCAAAGATGACAGTCCGGAGTTTGTATGTCTTGTGCAGCTCTTCAAACAGTTCAGTCTCTCTTGCCAGGTCCCGAATACCCTCCATAACCTCCATACCCGCCATAACCCGAACTTCTTGCAGCACCAGCAGGGACAGTCGCATAACCATTGCCAACATTCCCACCTAGTAAACCATTCATGGATCGACCACTCTTTCGTCTCTCGTACACCAGCATACCAAGAGCACCAACACCAGCACTGCCTGCAATGGCAAAGAACGAAAGTAACGAAAAGCCAATCCTGTGACTGGTCAAACCAAGTGGCACATACAATTTTCCAGTGTCTGCGCTGACCATGCCAGGGAGTATTGCGCCTGGAATCCAGCCAACGTTGAATGTGAATGTTATTGGCTCGGTCCGCAGGATCTTGGTACCTTCGGGGACCTGTGCTGGGTCAGGTAGGGAATATGCTGCGGATGCTATTAGATGAGATGGAACTTCGTGGTTCATGATAGCCAGTCGCTCTTTCTTAGAGAGGTCTGCTGAGTCTTGGGTGTCTGTAAAAGTGTGGAACAATACGTTGATGTTTGTGTGTAGATGCAGATGGCTCAATTGTAGAGTACCCTGCAGAGCTATAGTCAACGGTGTCCATTTCTCCGAATCAGCTTTCGCGGCTGCGCCTGGGTCGTTCGAGGTTGTAGCGGTATTTAACGCATCTTCGGCGGTCAAGGGGTATGAGGGTACACGGCAGGATAGTGGGACATCCGAATGTACGAAGTACTCGATCAAATGGTAAAACTCGTCAGACAGAACATCCAGGGTACATGTCTGTGTTTGAGGGACACCGTATGTAAAACCGAGTGGTGCCCCATTTGTCTCATTGCAGCGTAAGAATGGTATGTACTGGAGGTTGCCGTGGTCGTCGGTAATATGTTCTCCTGTCTCAATTGTGCGGTTAAGACAGGTTACAGGCAGAATATCTCCTTTCGAATATGCCTTTCGGTTCGAGCTCAGCGAAGAGTCGGACGAGGCAGCGAGCACCGATATTGAAAGCGAGGTGTAGAAAAGGACGAAAACATGGAAGACAAAGCTCAACGAGGGAGACATGCTGCTACACGAGCACGAGGAATTGTGTTAAATGATACTGGGCACAGATTCATCTCCTGACCATCGAAAGCGTGTCCAAGCGCATGGCGTTAGCGCCGACCGCACCCGAAGTCTTCGAATCTGAATCAAAATCTGTGCCTGAGTGCCTGAAGCCCGTCGTCCACTCACACAATCGTGACAACCAGAGTACTCGAACAGTGTTCAATCTGATAACACAAAATGTTAGTGCGAGCAGTCACCAGCTCAGATCAATCAACTTTCTGCTTTGAATTAATGAAGAAGAGTAGGCTAGTGAGCAGCAACTGGCTAGACATGTTGAAAATAACACCTCGATACTGTAGACCAAGGTCAAAGAGAGTGTTTGCATCGGGGAATCGACCGAGCTACCTACTATCTTGTCGACTGAACAACTAGTGAATCATAGAATTGAACTACTTGGCTCTTTACTTCGTTAGAGTGCTGTGTTCAACACTGTCGAGTCTCTTCTGATAGAAAGGGTTCTTGTCGCATGGATCAAAGAGTATTAACATTGGGTGAATGTTTTCGATGGGCTTCGTAATAAAGTTTCGCTTCAGATAGCGGATCTTCAATTTGGTCGATCCTCAATCTACAGTAAAGACTAAAAGAGTTTATGAGATCATCAATCAGGTACCTGCTCACCTGTAAAACTTAACATCGAAGCTTTGGCGATGAATTGAAACGGAACACATCAGTTGTAGCATGAGACGAACTCTGCGTTCATTCCTTCCAACTGAACATTGAGGACGATAAGAGCGGCACAATGGCTACAAGCAAGCCACCGATTGCTTTGAAATGGCGATCCAACACACTGTTCATACTGGCCACAGTCGCCATTGGTCTGTTCACAGATCTGTTCCTCTACGGTCTTATTGTTCCGGTATTGCCCTTCGTACTGCAGGACAGAATCGGTGTTCCGGAAAATGAAGTGCAAAGCCATGTATCTGCACTACTTGCTGCATATGCTGGCGCAAGCGTCTTGTTTTCCCTGCCCGCAGGCTGGCTTGCAGATCGTACGGATGCACGACAGACACCTTTTCTCGCCGGCTTAGCTGCATTACTTGCTGCAACAATACTGCTAGCTTTCGGACAGAGCATTGCAGTACTAGTCATTGCCAGAGTACTGCAAGGAACTAGCGCTGCTCTGGTATGGACTGTTGGTCTTGCAATGGTACTCGATACTGTCGGACCTGAAAATCTAGGCAAAGTTTTTGGTTCAATCTTTTCATTCATCTCGGTAGGGGAGCTAATGGCGCCCGTACTTGGTGGCGTTCTGTACAGCAAGGCAGGCTATGCTGGAGTACTCGGAGTAGGTGCTGGCGTGCTTGGACTCGACTTCATTATGCGTCTTCTGGTTGTGGAGAAGAAGGTGGCTGCTCGCTACATATCGGAGTCCGATATTTCTGCAAACCCTCGGGACCACAACTCGAGACAAGAGGATGGAGACGATGAGGAAGCCAATGAGCAGACGGAACTTCTTGCCACGAAGGACGAAGGTGCATTCAAGGTCCCCAATGGTCAGAACAAAATCATTCGTGGGTTACCTATCCTCTACTGCTTGTCCAATCCTCGGGTTGCCGTCGCATTGCTACTGTCTTTCGTGCAAGCAGCTACCCTAGCAATGTTTGATGCAACAATTCCCACTGAAGCCCAATCGCTTCTAGATGTCAGCTCTCTACAAGCAGGACTCCTCTTCATTGCTCTGGATGTACCGTACTTACTGCTGGGACCCATTGCTGGCTGGAGTGTCGACAAATATGGTACGAAGCCTGCGGCTGTCTTTGGCTTTTCCTACCTGGTCCCAACTCTGGCATTGCTAAGGCTGCCAACAGTTGGAGTAGTGCATGGTCGAAAAGCGACAGAAATACTGTGGTGTGCCATGCTCGCTTTGAATGGGATCGGTCTCGCCGTTATTGGTTCTCCTAGCATCGTTGAAGCAAGTGATGTTGTTCAGAAGTACGACAAGGCGAATCCAGGTTTCTTTGGCGAGAACGGACCGTATGCTCAGCTATACGGATTCCAATCACTCACCTTTTCAGCCGGTCTCACCATTGGCCCTGTATTAGCTGGCATACTAAGAGACAGTGTTGGTTACGGTAATATGAATGCGGTCTTTGCTGGTATTGCTGGCATTACAGCAGTATTGTCCTTCCTCTTCATAGGTGGTAAGCCAAAAGGGCTGGAGAAGCTTGTAAAAAGGTATATTTGACTTCCATGAGCCATAATTCGGCCGTAAGGATGGTGAAGGTGTATCATAACCAATAGACCACGATCGAAACATTCTATCTCAAAAATTTCATATGGAATGTCTCACACATAACCATTCATGTACTTGGATTCAATGTAGAAAGAAATTACTCCTATATGTACCTAGGTAGTACAGAAGAAGCACAAATCGAATGTAAAGTGACGCGTTGAGTGGACGCGTCCATCCCGCCGAGCGTGTGGTTTTGGTGGTCAGATGTCCAGGGGCATGTGAAAAGCACCAATGGCCATACCAACTGTTTCAGATATTGCAACCCTTCGTAAGAACGACCTCGGGTACTCAGCACGTTATGCGTTTGGCGGACAGTTTGCACATCATGTATTGAACAAAACATCGGTCCACTGTGAACAGGATAATGGGCGACTTCGACCCTTCCCCTCGAGCCACTAAGCGGAGAAAGACAACCAAATATGGCACGCAAAGGACCACGTTACCAGACCAAGGGACCGATAACAAAACGTCGACAGAAGAGGCAGACTCGGATATATACGGACAATACATGAGTGCCGAGGAACAACAAATGAACACACCCAGCAAAACTCAGCGAACGCCGCGGAATTTATCGACCAGAAACGGCAAGACTCGATCAACCACGCAACCCACACCAGGTCAAGCGGTGAAGGACGCTCATGATGGTTCCGTCACACCATCGAGAAGTGGACGGCGCCCAAAAGCGTCGAGCATTGGATCAAGAGCCAAACAACTACAGGAAGAAATCGTGGATGCCTCTGATCCAGACAACGAACGAGATGGAGTGCGCGAGGAGACTGGACACATGAACGGCATGGAGCACGAAGAGTATGACGAGCAGACTCAAAGTTCAGAGCAGGTAGAAGGTGTTCAACGGACAAGAAACAGCAGTCGTCAAAGGAAGAAACCATCAAGATACACAGAAACGGAGGCAGAGAAACAACCAAAATCTACAAGACGATCAAAAGCTACGGCAGTCGAGGATACTGCTATACAATATCTCCCAGAATCACCGGCGCTCAAAGGTATCCTTACCCCGTCAAGAAAGCAGAGAATCGGACCACGAAAATCTGTTATGTTCAACCAGGATGACAAGGCGATTGGTGAACGACTTGGCTTCAAAGATATCGACACGCCGGCGAAAGACACACCACGAAAGTCCAGGAAGAAGCTTGACGAGCCGCTAGCTGAACAGTCAGTCCCTGGGGACATACCAGAGCCTATTGCTATTCTAGAGGAAGACTACCTAGATCCAGTGCTGGTTGATGAAGGCTCTATTATTGAGCCACCATTGCTAGATTTACCAACTGAAATTCCGAATCAGTCACACTCTATTAAGCTATCCACCGACCCATATCTCATCTCGATCAAAGAGACAATCCTTGCGCGTCTAACTTCAGTCTCGCCACCCTCGACCAAACCACCACCTCATCTGGCTGCCCAATATCAGACGCTTCATACTCTTTTAAATGCTACTGTCACAGCCTCCGAATCAAATTCCCTCCTGCTTCTGGGTCCCCATGGCAGCGGCAAGTCTGCCCTTCTTGGAACCTCGCTCGCAAACCTGGCTATTGAACATGGACCTTCTTTCTTCCACACCATCCACCTCTCGGGCTTCTTGCAAACTGACGACCGTTTAGCACTCCGTGAAATATGGCGCCAACTTGGGCGTGAGATGAACGTTGATGAAACTGAAACGGAGGATGTTGCTGGGAGTTACGCTGATACCATGGCTTCCTTACTATCCCTCCTTTCACACCCTGACGAACTGGCCATTGACAACCTGGAAGATGGCACAATCGATCCGCAAATGTTGGAGTCCACTGATTTAGGGGCCGTGAATGGTGAACAGAAGACATCAAAATCGATCGTTTTTATCCTCGACGAATTTGACTTGTTCACGACACATCCGAGGCAGACATTGCTTTACAACTTGTTTGATATTGCGCAGAGTCGGAAAGCACCAATTGCAGTAATAGGATGCTCGACACGAATGGATGTAATCGAATGCCTCGAAAAACGAGTAAAAAGCCGTTTCAGCCACAGATGGCTATTGATCCCCGGATGCAAAAATCTCGTTGAGTGGGAGGCATCTGTGAAAGATGTTTTGACCTTTAGTGTGGAGGGCCAAGATGTCTTAAAACGATCAAAAGAGGAAGAGCAGTGGGCAGAGAAGTGGAATAAATACATCACAGTCAGTCATCCCTACCTCTCATCACTATCACAACATCTGTTACCAGCCTAAAACTACAAAGTAACTAACATTCCCCAGGATACTTTCCTCACATCATCAGAAACCCAACACCTCCTAAAGACCCATTTCTACACCACAAAATCCCTCCCAGACCTCTTCATGTCCCTATACCCTCACATCGCAACCCTCGATCCCTCCCTCCCACCTTCCACCACCACCCCTCACCATACCACCACAGCCCAACCAAGCATTCTCTCAATCCTCTCAACCCTGCCCATCCTGCACCTCTCCCTCCTAATCTCAACCACGCGCCTAACAACAATCCATGCCCTCCCAGCAACAAACTTCAACCTAATCCACGCACACTACACCGAACTCATCGCGCGCTCGAAACTACAACAGACTGCTCACGGCGCTGTCGCTGTAGGCAGCGGCAGTTTACGGGAGTGGGGGAGGGATGTGTGTCGTGCTGCGTGGGAGGAGTTGGGGGGGTGGGGGGTTATTGTGCCTGTTGTTGGTGGGGGGATGGACGGTGATGGGGTTGGGGATGAGGAGACGAGGATGTGGAGGGTTGAGGTTGGGTTGGGGGAGGTTGAGTGGGGTGTTAGGGAGAGGTTTGGGGGAGGGGTGGGGGCTGGGGAGGTGTTGGTGAAGTGGTGTAGGGAGGTTTGAGTTTCAGGATAGGTAGAGCTGTATAACGTAGGAGGATTGTGAGCTGAGCCTGTCCACACTACAAAATAACCCTTTTTGTACGACTTTTTTGATGACTTGTCTTCCAACCTGCGAAGCTCATGGATACCCATTGAGGGTGAGTGAGTATAACTGTAATTGTACAAAAGAGAGAAACATTTCACAAGCCGACGGTACGTCTAGCAAGAAGAATACTTAGTTGTTTTTCAAGGGCAACGTCTAGATCCAATCTTCGTGTATGGCAAATGTACAAAATAAATAAAGTCTATAACAAGACCTTCAATCGCACTGAGTGCGAATGTTTCCTTTCCTCTTTATTCCCCTTGTATCATATTAGGTGATCAGTACATCATTTAGCACTTTCTGTGGCCAAACATCAGATGTCATTTCATGTGAACACTTTTTCGATAACACCGATTATGATCTTTCTAGGGACTCGAGAAACAGAAGAATTGTGAATTCACTTTCGGAAACCGCAATTGCGATTTGAGTGCATACGACGCCTTCACGGTAAAGTGAGTTGGAGGTGGGAGGGGCGAGGTGTCGAATGCTGGAAGAGAAATTAATACACAAAATCGTTTGAGAGGCTACTAGGAAGCTGATGGTGTTGCTTGTGTCAGTTTTACCATACACGATGCTTTGATAAGAAGCATAGCCTGCTCCTTATTGATGAGCTCTCGTTGACTCATTGGGTTATGGTGTTTTGTCCCTGCTCTTTCGTGCTCTCAAGACGTTGGTCGGAGAGTTCTGTTCTGAAAATGGTATATTGATTGGGTGGTTGGAGCGTGTTCAAAGAGTTGCTCTTATTAGCAAGTGGTGTGCTCGGAATCTGGATTAAAGGCTTTGTACTCGATTGCAGAAGAACGGCGCGTGGGAGCAGAGCACAGGATCCTCATAATTCTCACAGAGACTGAAAAAGAGATCGGTGGATGCTGCTTCAGAGAAGGGATTATATCAAATGGCCTATGGCATCAACCAAGGAGTTGCAGGTGGGCAGCTGAGAGGGATCATGATGGCACAATTTGCATGAACGCGGAGAACACTGCTTTCTGATGAGAACACTCGGTCCAATGGAGTAAACATCATGTGGGTTGCTGAGCTGTCTGGTAATAGCAGGTCAATCATTCTTATCTCGACTGCCAATTCATGAATACGTGAATAGAGACGTCGTGTTTTGGCTGCGATCGAACTGAACGAACGATGTGTAAAGTGCTATGGAACGAACATCCGAACCATAGCAGAATCAGGTCGGGACGTCCTCCTAACAAGTAGGAGGAAACAGTGCCACATGATGTATGTGGAACCATGCTCTCCTTGCTGCATCCACATCTGACACGATGTCAAAGCATCATTGGCAATTTGGTGACAGATATTCTTGGATGTGCCGGGACTTCAGCAACTGCCGCTCAAAGCTTCAGCAGACAGTACAACAAGTAGCGGTACAGTGATGCGCCGTAGGGGAGTAACATAGGCGCGTGCTTACTGCGCCTAGTGGCAAGCGGCCGGATGCCGCCAATATAGTTAATGTATGATGGTCATCCCAACCACTCTTCCCAGGTTTGGCGCTTGTCCTTGACCAGATAACTGCAGTTTGAACGCATGTACAGTATTTGAGAATCAGGAGCCACAATGTGACAGGTCACCTTGGAGCACAGCTCGGACCTGAACCCGCGTGGGGAAGACGTGGTGAATGTGCTCTTGCAACTCATACCCTGGTGCACGTGTGCCGCAATCCATGCGGAACAAACGCCACATGGTTCAAGCGCCCTTAGTCCTATACATGACTCGGTGTATGCCAATAGACTTTCTCCAATGGGTCCGAAATCAGGCCACGGACGCAACATATCTGGGAATGATCTGAGGAGCGATTTCGATGCCTGTAATGGCCAGCAAAGCATGACGCTTCTGGTGACTCTCACTAGAATGTGGCTTTGAGCATTTTCGGACCGTGTAAGTTTGAATCTTGAAATCAAAGCTATATCCAAATTGTGTACGCGATGGTGTCAGCTTTGAGGTCCGATGGCCGAAGCAGGCTTGGACCACAGCACATCAGTCCACACTTCGCAGTGTTTGTTGATCGATGGAGGAGCGAAAGGGCGAGCAAGTTGGCTTACCTTGAGCACACGGAGGTGTGAATCACACTTGCAGGGAGATGCAAAGCCTAAACGAAAAAACCTGGCGCCATCGATCCGGCCCGTAGTTCCTGCTTGAGTTGAAACCCAACACCACTGTCACCCTTACGTGAGGCAGTACCCATCAACCCACTGGCCATCTATTTGCATTTGGCACCCACCTCAAAACTTCTCATTGAAGCTCAATCCTTTCTTCTGCCTCTCTCTCCTCGCATCTTCGGCCATATTTATCCATCAAATCCTTGGTGATCGACTTATTGGATGTCACGGCCGTCACTGAAGAATATCATGTGCACAATATTAAAGCTTGAGGGGGAGCGTCTTGATGATACTCGATGATGAGTACGTCCAAGACCATATATGTGAGTTAGTAGAACTCAAGAGCTCTTCTTGCTCATTTGGAGGTCGAACTGCAAAGAGACGGGCATGGTGCATCACTTACACTTTCGCTCGGCGAGCTACAGAGTAGCCAAACCTACTCATAGTAGGTAAGATAACATGGCCCAAGTCCAACTCGACCACTGCTCGGCCTTCGGACCCTCTGGACTTCCTTCTGAAATGTTCTCCATGTCCCTCATCGAACGCGAACGACCATTTTGGAATGTGAAGCTTGTTGGCAGGCCCCCAAGGTTTCGGTCGACATCGACGATAATAGGCCTTGCCTTTGCACCGACCATCAGGTCCACAAAAGTTCGCAACATGCGGCGATGTCGACAGCCGCCCGCTGCGAATTGATCGTTGCTTCCTACAACGGAGTCAGCCCCTGCCTCGAGCTTCGCCAGAGATGGTGGCGAGGATATTGGCCTCAGCCTTCTTTCAAGCAGACGAGCCAAAGCGAGCTTTCATCCGCTGCTTGGACGATTTGGCCCGAATTCTTATCATTGCTTCTAATTGGATGGAAAGCAAAGACACCCTTGCCATGCTATCATGCAGACCTAGCATGCATCGACTTCTGGTCCGGTCATGAACGTACATCCGCGCGATGTACACGACGCAGGTCTGGGAAAGTATGGAGGATTGGCCGGGAATGAAGGACCTTACAGGAAAATCGCCGGCTTAATTTGGTCTTGCAACTGGTCGGTTAGCAAGGGTTCAAACCTTTACTCAATATGCCGAAGAAATACGTACCTATGGGTTCAGTCAATCGCAGTTTGTGGTATTTCTAAGTGTGACTGATGTCCTTTGGCCGAGTTATCGTGCATGCTTTGCCCAGTGCCTGGCATACCCCACCAGTCAACACCACTGCAAGCAGAGGGTCGCTTGAAGGAAATGTCTGCTTCAGCATCTTGGTGGGTCTGGCGGAACTGTGATCAGCTCATGCCCTTCGCTTCTCAAGTGGGCCCGCTACAGCTGATATGGAAGCTTGGATGGATGTCAGAGACCACTTGAAATAGTGTATCCCGGCCGTCAGAAATAATTCTATCCTCAAATTCAGTGTCTTTCTTGGTCTCAACGGACGCAAACGTGGTGTTGTTTTAAACTCAACTGGTGTTTCACTGATTAGTATTGAAGCCCTAGACTATGGCTGCCAATAGAAGACGCAACGATACACCTGCTATCCTCGCCAGGGCCCTGGTCAATCCTTCTAATGCGGGTAAGCTATCTCACATACCCGTCATAAACTGACAATCCTCAACCTCCGTGTAACGCAACTAACCGCGTTGACATCATCAGGTGCTCAACAAATATCAGGTATGGCCGTCCTCTTCCCTTACGAATATACCCATGCTGGTAGCACGGCACGGTAGCCTCACTCCATTCTCGCAGACTCCTGAAAGGTTTTGAATCTAACTAGACCTGCTGCAGTTCAGACGAGAACAACGAGGACTTCTGCAGGCGAGCCGCAACATCAGAAACATGGAGGTCCACCAGAAATTAAACCTCCAACAGAGCGTCCACCACCGCCGAAGCCTAAAGACGGCCAGGAAAAACCTCCTACACCACCAAAAGGAGCTGCGATCGGCCCTATCTTTGGAATTGACTAGGAAAGCACAATGGCAGGTCAATCAGACACAGCCAAGCAAGTCATAAGTGTCGGGCAGGAATACGTGGTCAATATGTCTAAACAAAACCTTTACGTGACCAGGGTTGTGGAATGCTATCTATCGTTGGGTAAAGATAATTTGACAGAAGTCAGTGCCCAAGATCAATTTCCAATTCGTCCTGATTGTTTGCAATATGTCATACAGCCTCATGTGCCCCACAGCGTTTTGCGCAACGGCACCAGGCTTACTGTACAGCCAGGCGAGCTTCCGGAAGAGGAACGAAAGACAGTGCGAAGCCTTCCTCGCTGGTAGCGTTACATGGAGGACAGATTTTTCCTCGGGCACCACTTCGCGAGGTCACCGATAACCAACCAAGACCATGCACAACGGCGCAAACCGTAAGTTAAAAGATATGGCCGACTGAACTGGAAAGCATATTTCCAACCAGGAACTCTTTTGCCATGGATATCTTGGCTTGCTCCACCAGGGACAAAGACGGTGACGCCGGAAGTGTGTCCGGCTCCTTTCCCTTGTAGTAAAGGCAGTCGTAGTTCAAGCGTCGGCTGCCGTTCGTATACCAACAAGACTCAGCAGTTCATGGACGACCAATGTGGTCACGAGAGAATGTAGGGCTACAAGTGCATTGCGGACGGCTAAGGCCAAGCGCCAATGCATGTGGCCGTATACTCCAAAACGACCAAACAAATCAGGGATAGCACGGCAGTGGTGTAACCACGTGCAGAAGTTGGAGCTTGTCGCCAAATGGTGCTGCCGTTCATTCCGCATGTGGTTGCGTAGGCTTTGTAGGGCATCCACAAGCTAGGGACGGTCAGTCTCGAATGACGACGACGGTCATGGCTGGATCCGAATGTATCATTTTCAAGCATGCTCTGCTGTCATTGTTGACGATGTCTTTCACGCAGCATATTCTTGAGTGGCAAAGCATGTAGGAATACTGTACTGCAGGGTGCAAGCAGAGTACGGCGGAGGATGGAGTAGGAGTACAGGATTTGCTTGTGCATAGGGCGCCTAGAAACTGTCACGCAGTTGTGTTTGTCTGCTGTTGTGTGACTCTATTAATCAGCTGGGCCGATCGAGCAAACACTTTCACTGTAGCTCGGTTATCAGCTCAGCTAGATCTTGTTCGCTCAACTCTGTTTCAGCCAGCGAGACAATGTATTGGATCTAAATTCATGAAGGATTTGAAGCAGCTTCGATGCCAAGCAACACAAAGTCGATTTACAGATATTAACCACAATCTCGATCAGTTCCACTTCGTGCGTGGTCATCGGTGCTCGCAAAGGACATTTCTGACTTCCGAAAGGTGAAAGGCAATGCCCCGCACAGCGACAACCTGACTCAGAGGGGTTGGGGGGCTTGCATAAGCGTGGACTGGTGCATTTGATCCTGGCCCTTGGACTTTCGGTTAACCACCAGACCTTGCTCCTTGTACTCTAGCACTGTACCTTTGCAGTCTTTTGTGCTTGATGGCCTGGACAAGTTCAATCTTAGCTGCATTGGCCAAAACGCGCGTGGATGCGTTGGGCAAAGGACAGCATGTCAGGCTCGTTCCCCTCCGGACCATGATCCATCCGTGTCAACTCTGAACTTCGACTCTCGCAGCCTTTGTCAACCGACTCCACATCTTCTACTGTCTATTCCACGGGCCATGGCTTTTTGCGGTGAACATCGATTTTACTTGACCCATTCCACATGATCTCAGTGTTGTGACTACGTCTACTCACAGCAGTAAGCTCAAGGCAATGGTTCGCGTTCCTAGAGCCGCTCGTCGATCCAACAGTGCTCATGTTCCTGAGCATGAATGGCGACAAGTCCAGAAATACATAGAGCGCCTTTATCTCGATGAAGACAAAGGTGCCAAACACATCACTCAGGCTTTACGCCAAGAACATCGGTTGCAAGTCACAGAGCGCCAACTGAAGACAAGACTCAGAATATGGGGGTATGACAATAAAAAGATCCCTGGTCTTTTGTACCGTGCTATGGGATATGTCATGGAGCAGCTCGGACACGAAGTTACCTTTAAGGCTATCCTACTCAACGATCGTAAGACGAGAATACTCCCGGCTGCCGAGGTTCGCAAAGAAGTAAGGAGGCAGAAGAGGGAGTACCAGCCTGAATGGCACAACCTCCAAACAGCCTTAGACCGTCTTCAACGCCACAAGATTACTGTGGTAAACCAACGAGCTCCTCCTACAACCACGGTCATTGCCAATCAACAACCAACGTCCGACAATTTGCACCGAGACTTACCCGATGAAACGGATTCTGACGACTCAAACTCAACAATGTCGTGGGATTCACTGCCCGAGGAAGGAAGCGGGCACGAAATCCATGCCCTCGAGGACAACAGCTATCAATTACCAAGACCACAGTTCAATCTCACCGACTCAAATCTTGACACGTCCCTCAGACCGAGGATGTGGCATCAAGTTCCCAACCTAGGTGCTTTTGCCATCAACCTACATCAGAGCGTGCTTCCACAGACGGCTGCCAATCAGATAGTCACCGGTTTCGGAAGCTCGCAACTCGCTGCTGAGCCCAGAATTGTCCCTGTGTCTGAGACTCTGGAAGATTTGACGTCAGAACTTGCACACATGACTTTGACCCTCCATCAGAATGACCCTCGAAGAGCACCATGGGAAAAGTTTCTCGGCGTAAGCTTCGAGCAATACTATCGACCAGCTGCACGTGAAGGCAGTCGATTGATCATTGAATTCGTGGCGTACTACATTCAACAAAGTCTCGCTGGCTTCGATACACTAGATGACTACAACCACGCCGATCGTAAGGAAGCCCGAGCAAAATTCACTTCAATGTTGAACGCTGAAAACGAGCAAATTTTGACGGCCATTAACTGGATTTCTGCCGTCATTGGAGCGAACGACAAGCAAGCACAGCTATCTGCCTTCTATGAAGACTGCTGGGCGTGTATTGAACACAATAATAGTCTTGCAGCTCAAATTTTGAGGCCGTCCATTTGCTTCGCTCTACTGATGCATGGCGACGACCAGCGAACACCCAAAGACCTGCAGGCATCTCCCGATACGCGACGAAGCCGTCGAGAAAAGCTAGCTGCGACTTTTGATGGTGACAAAGAATTCCAAGATAGCATCTCACTTGTTGTTCGACATGGTCAGCAGGATTCACCCACACACCTTATCCTGAGATATCATTGTGCATGGTTCCTTCTCCACAAACAACGTGCTAGCGCGGCTCTGGACATCCTCTTGCCATGCCGTCATATGGCTGAGAGGTTGATGGGCTGCAACCACCTCGTGACAGTCAATTGTTATACCATGGTTGCTCGAGCGCGGGAAATGGAAGGTGAGTTCCAGCTGGCAATCTCCGACCTAAAAATTGCCCTTGTACGACTTAACAGTTGTCCAAATCCATTACAAGCCTACCTTCATCGACTAGTAGATAGACTAGCATGCCTTCTGCTCAGAATCGGTGAAAAAGAGACTGCTCTTTGCAATTTCGAAAGAGTCCTTGCGTTCAAACTTAGGACATTAGGAGCGTGCCCGGGGTCCACCTGGGCGACAGCAAAAAACCTCTTTGCCACATTGGGTGAGCTTGGACGGCATGAGGAAGCCCGAGTAAGAGGAGAAGAGCTGAGAGCGTTACATGATGCCGAATGGTACAAGATGCGTGCGGCCATGGTCTAAACTTTGCTTATTGACTGCAGCTGCAGAGCACTTGAATGATTCAGCCTACATATTTTGACCTGCACATCAAGCGATGTTCCGTGGACTCAGTTCAGCAGCAGTGGCTAGGCAAAGCACGCTGTAGCTGCAAGTGAAACTACGGAACACGTTGGCCTACCATAACTCTATTCACATCAAACAGGATCGACGACGACGACGACGACGATGACGACCATAAGTCGAACTTAACGCCCTTTATGAATAACGAATTTCACGATACATCCATGTTTCACATACTGAATTGGGATTGCTTGTTATTGTTGAAGCTGCTTGGGTGACCAACAACCATGGAGTGTTCAGGCAAGCGAGAAACTTCAATGTGATATACCCTGTCTCAATATGGGTTGGCCACAGTGACAGTACTTTGGAGGAGATATTGTGATTTCTTTTGGGAGGACGTACTGAATACATCATGTTTTTGCGAAGAGTGTGGTTCTCTCCTTTCGCGTGAACTCTCTTCTTACTTGATAGTCTGTGCTCTGGTCTTTTTGCTCGTGCGTGCCTGTTCCGTTCAAAGTCAGACACGGCAGTGATGATAACCCTAAGTGTCGACGTCTTTGTCGGTGTTCATAATTGTTGTTAGCCAATAACATTTCCTCCATAATGGATGTTTGCTCACTGGCACCAACTCATTCTCGCGTTGAGAATGTGTGGCAACACCTTGGCTCCATCTATGTTAATCAGGCTCCACGAGCAGACATGAAGCCTAGCCTACCATCACCCTTGGCTACCCACCAATTCGACACACAGGTATTCATGAACCACCTCACTCCCACAAGTCCTTAACATACCCCTCCGTCAACTCCCCATCCTCCCCATACAGCGCCTGCCAATTTCCAAACCCACCCTCAAGCACACAAACCTCCTGCCCACCAATCTTCCCCGACTGTGCTCCACCCTCACCCCCATCCTCGTCACCCCGCCCACCATCCCTCTCCACGGCCGCCTCCTTCGCCCTCGCATACATCAACGCCGCCTTCGGCCCCCGCTGCTGACTCAACATACAATGGAACACAACTCTCTGCTTATCCTTATTGACGCGTAGAAGTTCCGGCAGTCGGGCATCGAATTGGTTAATTGGAACGTGCTGAGAGCCTTTGATGTGGCCGCCTATGTAGTCGTTGTCGCGGACGTCGATTATTGCGGTTGTTGATGCTGTGGTTGGGTTGGTGAGTGTTGAAGCTAGGGTGGTGGGTTTTATGAACTTGAGGGTTGAGATGCTTATGGGCGCTTTGCTGGTTGACATTGTTGGGGATGGAAGATTGGGGTTCGTGTTGGCGATGATGGAAGTATTAAGGGTAGTGGTTTGTCGATGATGTGATGTTCATTCGGTGTCGTCGGTGTAGTACTTTTAGTTGGTTCTCGTGGTGAAGACAAGAGGACAAGAATCTATTGAAGGCTGCACTGTAAATTCCAGGAGGATCTTTATAAGTTTATATTCTACTGACATCTAATGACTGCTCCAGTCCAAGCTTCTAATGCTGTTGTCACAAGATGTTCGTCTTTCACTCGCATCCGGCAGAAATCAAACGGTCACTTGTTACGCATGTGCCCGAGACCATGGACTATGTTCAATTGTGCTGCCATTGAAGAGGAAGACCATTTACATTGCTGATACGGAGTAGTCAAAGACGAGAGCATTTGCAGCTCTACCAAAACATAGGGTTAGGGCTATATCTGTAAGGCTGGTCAAGGCTCTGATATGGTCAATTCCAATTGGTGCATCCCGAGCTTCCTGTTCGACCATTTGAAACTGCGCATCTCGTGCTTCGAGTATTGAGTGTCGAGCATCGTAACGAGTCCATTTCTGCTTTGTTCATGGTCAACATGGAAAGATCAAAGACCTTTACTCGCTGTATGCAGCATCTGCGGGCCAACCAAAGATGTCTTCGTACAAACACAACAACCACTACTAGGGGAATATCATATCATACCAGACCTCGAACAAAACAGCCGAGACCGTCCTCTCAAGCCTTTAGCACAACTACACAAGCAAAACAAGACGCACCATCAAGTAGCTCTCAATCTGCCACACAAAATAGACCAAACCAGCAGAGAACACCAGCACAATCCTCCCAAGATTCCAATCGCATAGACCTCTCCAGAATAACCACAAATCCAAACTACAGAGCCCCCATCCGCTCCCAACAATCACCATCCTCCCAATCAACACGCACATCCTCCGCCCTCGGCGCCTCAACACTAGCATCCATAGACGCCCTAATCGCCAAAAACCGCGCCCGTTCCGCCGCCGCCAACCAACAAAAATCCCAATCCTCATCACCGTCTCGCCCAACCTACAACGACGACCTCTACGGCAAAGGCGGCAGCATCTTCTCCCGCATCGACCCAAGTTCCACAGCCACCTCCAACAACAACACAACCACCACTGCAGCAGGCGCAAACACATTCGACGTCCGCGCCCTCCTCCGAAACCTCGACACCCCAGCTCCCGGTCTCGCAAACGCAAAACCCGTAGACCCAATCCTTCGATTGAAACCCACGCTAGGCAAAACAGTAGAAATAGACGAGGGCCGGAACTTCAGCTTGACGAGGGCGTTCCAGGTGCTCGAGACGCGGATCAATAAGAATGGGAATAATGTGAAATATGATGAGATCAAACAAAAATTCCATGTTAGGAGGGGCCAGTTGAAGAAAATTGATAGACGGACTAGATGGAGGATTATGTTCAAGGCTGGGTTTTTGGGCGAGTGTGCTAGGGTACGGAGGATGATTAAGCAGGGGTGGTAAAATGGGTTCTTGTATAAAAGAATTAGATATTGGTTATTACAGTACAAAGAGCATGTTTGATTATCTTGTCAGAAGAGCCTTGACGACGAGAAAACTGTCGAATCATCCTGTCGTTCCAGTACATTGACTATACTGTACCTGAAACACCACATTTGCGCACAAGTTCCTCTTCCCTCCCTCAATTACTGCAGCAGCATCAGAAATACTAGGCCCTCCACGCCCTCACTCATCACGACCACGAATTCATCCCACCAAGCACGGCCCCGAAACGCCTATCAGTAAATAGGGCACGCTTGACCATCGACCGCACTGTCGTCAGATAGGAAACACCAGCACAGCGAGCAAGCAAACAAACGAGATACCTACCAACGGGATGCGATACGATACCGCACGTCTCCATCCACAGCCATCATACCTAGCCAGGTCTCTAGAAGCATATCAAGAGCTCTAAAGATCGGAGTGTACAGTATACGCGCCGCTCTCGAGGCAGCAGCAGCAGCAGCAGCATACGGAACTGGTGTTATAGACACTGTTGATATTTACGTGGTTTAATGTAGAATATACACTACTTAATCTGCTTACTTGCTTACCTGCCTGCCTACTGTGTTACGAGAGGAGCAAGAGTTCTAGGGTTTAAGTGGACAGGTACCGGTGGGGGGAGCAAGGCCAGATAAGGTCATTACATATATCCATGGTGTAGACATTGATGGAGGACGAGACTGATGGGAATATACATATGCATGCATGCTATACAATGAAGGTTTTTAAGGACAGAGTAAAGCACATAGGTATGTGAGGGAAGGTAGGCAGGTGACGTCTGACTGTGAGTTATTGGAATTCATTGCATGATTGGAATAAAGATCTTGTACACATATGTAAGGTAAACTAAGATAGGTATTATTAAAGCGATATGCCTATTCGTTCCTTCACAATTGTACGGAGCGGTGTTCCGCTTGTGACTTCTTTCTGCTTTTGCAGCCCTTTTGTGATTTTGCACTGCTAAGACATATTGCTTCTGCATCGTTGGGGATTCTGACTTGGAGCTGGGATATTTCTTCCTACGTTACACTGTACGTTACTAAGCTGACGTGCGGTATAGAGCTTCAGATCCATCCGTCGTCCTATCCTGTCATAGCCGTGGTGTTCGGACTATCCGAGATCCGGCAATTTGGGTGTAGTGGTAGATAGATATATCCATCTCTGCAATTGCGTCTGTGTCTGCATCTGCCTATTTAATATGGCTCACGCAGCTGTTGATGTATACAGACGCTCGGCAATAGATGTCGGCGCCGACATCCGTTTAGATGATTTGCGGGGCACAGGTGGGGTGTAGATCGCAGGCGACGGTGCTGGTCCTGACGAGCAGTTAGAAGATAGCAGCGGCTGCTGGGGTTGGGGGTGTGAGCGGAGCGGATGGTCTTCTTTCGAGGATTTTTGTAACGGCGATGTTTCTTGCTCTTCGCTTATTAGCGTCTGTAGCTCTGTATTAATGATGTTGTTGTATTCACTTAGATGTCGGCTGTAACTGTAATGTGATGATGTGGAGAGGTTTCTGCTTATTGATGAATAATGCGGTTGTGCAGAGGTTTGAGGTTGTGTGATGCGCTCGTTGTGGGAGAGCTGGCTGGGTGAATATGTGCTTGTTGCGTCGTATGGATCGTATATGCTGGATTTCTCGGCTTCTTGTGTCTGGGCTTCGAGATCGTGGTCGACATGTTGGGATATGGTTGTTGATGAGCTCATGCTTGTTCTTTTGGACGATTTGTCTTTGAAGTCTGGACGTGGTTTTTGAAGTTTTGCGTAGGATGCTTTGGATTTGGGGGTTGTGTTGCGTGGTGTGCTTTTGTTGCGGCGTCGAAAGCATATGAGAATGATCGAGGCTACGGCCATGAGAAATATAGTTCCTCCGAGGACGATGATGATTATTATAGGTACCGATGGGGTACTGAGGGAGATGGATCGCTTCGAAAGATGACTTGTGGAAAGGGAGAGGAGAGATGAGTGAGACATGATGAGCAGAAAGAGGTGGACAAGGTGTCAGCGGAAGGTCACTCAACACGGACTGTGAATAGCCAGTGCAACCTTGGCCAGATTGGTTTCGAAAGGTAACGATGATTGAAGATCGAACTATCACGAATGAGCTGTTCCCAGGGTCAAGCGGATACTGTAGCTTTGAGATTTGGGATCACGATCGTTGGTCGGAGCAAGTTGAGGCCACTGGAACTGGGGACTTCGAGGGAGACTTATCTTTCATAGACTCTTACCATACATTTGTGCCTAGCTTCCCGAGCGAAGCCTCGTTGGAATTGGAGTGCTCGCTACCTGGCGCAGCAGTACTTTCAGTGGTCTTGAACATGTTCCTTCACCATGAAAGTGGTGTTTTGGCAGGGAAGGCCGAGCCTTTCAGGCCCCTGATGGGAGAGAAAGGTGTGGAGGTTGTGACCAGACATCATACCAGACGACGAAAACTCACGTAAGTGCCATAGGTCCATAAATAAGGCATTCTGAACGAGCTACTGATGAAGAAGAACGCTACTTGCGCAAAGCGCTTGAAATAGGAACAACACTGTACACAAGTAGAAGAAGGTTTTGGGCCAGGTTGAGGCGAAGCTCGAAGTTGTCCATACTGGGTCTAGTGCGTGTTTTGGACATGGACGATGGATCGGAGATGGGGCCGAGACTGTGCTAGGAATCCTTCTGCTATCAGCAATAATACTAATCCAAACAACCAAGTCGAATCAGAATGCAAGGTTGTTTTTGGTTCGGATTGCTGGCCAGTCAATAAAGAAGAGGGCATGAAAAGCGCTACTTTGAGTAGAAGCTTGATAATGTTGAATGTCTATATTCACTCCATAGTGGCCTGAATACGCCGCAAGCTCTGATTGGGAAAATGGTGTGTCGTATATTCTGATAGGATACCTGACTTGGTGAGAGACATCTTCTCGCATCATATCATATCTTCATCAGCGCTCAATGTACAAGAAGAACAAATGCTTGCAATCACTGAAGACTGCCGAAGGACGGATCCCTCACACTACCTCCACCATCGCCCAATCCTGCCACTGGTCGATTGTAAGACCAACCGGCAAACTGCTGCTGCATAGTCTCGGACAGCATCGGTCCCTCCACATACGAATCTTTCGGGATTTCAGAGGTGAACTCTCGATCGAAGTTGGCAGTGTCCCGTGCATCAACCTATGATTATGTTAGCATTAGGGAGGGTAGAAAATGATAGGAGTTTACTCACCACATTGGGTTTAAAGCTTGGCTCGTATTTACGTTGTAAGAGTTTCCTCCAGTCGATGTTGGCGAAGAAATGATGTGCCTTGATTTCCGCCGCTCCATTTGCTCCTAATCGTCGTTCCGGATTTCTGTCCAACAGTCGTTGTAAGAGGTCTTTAGCCGCGGCTGGTACAATCTCTGGCCCTGGGAACACGAGCGGATCCTGTAAGATCTTGCGATACATTTCGTTGGTGTTCTCATCGTAGAATGGTGGCAAGCCCGTTAACATTTCGTAAAGTAGCACACCCAAAGTCCACCAATCCACCGTTTTGGTGTACCCTTGGCCAAGCAGCAACTCGGGAGCCAAGTATTCAGGAGTACCGCAGAAAGTGTTGGTGCGGTCTTCGTCTTTCATATCCAGTTTACAAAGACCAAAGTCGCATAGTGCAATATGTCCGGTATAGTCAAGAAGGATATTCTCCGGTTTGAGATCCCGGTAGATGACCTTGAAACCATGAAGACACTCCAGTGCACACAGCAATTCGGCTGTGTAGAATCTTGATCTGTTGATGTCGAATCTCTGTTCTCGTTGTAGGTGATGAAAGAGCTCTCCACCATTGACGAATGCAAGGACGAAATAGAGCTTGTCGGGCGACTGAAACGAGAATTTCAACGGTGTGATGAAAGGATTGTTGATTTGCGCCAGAACCGATCGTTCGGCGAGGGTGTGTGCAACCTCGGACCTGGAGATGATATGGGCTTTTCGAATGGTTTTGAGGGCATAGATTCGACCGGTGTCTTTTTTAAGAACCTGCATGACCTTGCCGAAACTACCTCTTCCGACCACTTTCAACAGATCGAAATCTTCAATCTTAAGACTGCCCTGTCTTGTTTCGACATAGTTGACACCGATTTTGATGGAGCCAGTTCCAAATTGAATGTCAACCCAATCAGCACCAAGTTGACCAGCCTGCTTCTCAGCATGGTTAAATGCTACTTCAGCTTTCTCGTTGTCCTTCTTGCTCTTCTTAGGGTCCGGCACAAAGTGTCTTGGCTCTTCGAATCTCGGAGTCGCACGAGCTCCTCCCAAAAAAATATCCTCGCTTCTCCCAACGCCAGGTCTCGCAGCCGGATTTCGTAGGTACAGTTGTATACTTAACTCGGTCACCCTAGACACATCAAACTTGAAGGATGTATTATCACCTGCCCACAGAGGATTCTCAGGTGTGCCGGACACTCCATCTACGAAGACCTGATTTTTATCGAAATCGAGCAAGGCGTATGGAAGATACTTGCTGATGTATCTTCCATGGTTGGTTGGTGCGGCGTTTATGCCAGAGTGTGTTGAGAGCGGTCGGTTCGACTGAGTGTAAGAACCTGACATTGAGCTGGGCGCATAAGATGAAGTAGGCCGTACGGAGCCTACTGTGCTAGTTTGTCCATAATAGTTGTTAAACACCGAGTGATACTGTTGTGGTAATGAGAACCCTCGTCCTTCATGTAAAGTAACTATCAGGATACCCGGTTTGACAGTGGCAATGGGGGGATTGATCAATTGTTCGGATGCAGCTGTGACGCCAGTTAGCAAGGGCCGATCTCAACTGGCAGATGCTCACCAATTCCGTTCGTAGAGCTAGAACTTGAGATACTTGCTGCCTCGACGACTGGCTCTATCGGCGCTGGAGCAGGCTCCTCATTCTTGACGGTTGACGTCGAGGTTGAACGGCTGCCAAAACCACTGGTCAGAGGTGCCAGATGAGTCTCTTTCAACTCTACTCTTGGTCAGCCCATGCTCACGCTTGTTACACGCAACGTACTCTTTGTCAACTTCCAAGACATCATGAATATACTCCTTTACGCCTCGCTCTTCCAAAGTCGTAACAATCGTGCAAGAAACGTCTGAGCCAGCAGATCCGTAGGCAAGGGAGTGACAACCAAGTATTTGGACGAAATGGCAGGTTACGCCGGGTTACACACGGTTGGTAAGTATTTGCAGTTGAGCCGTGAAGTGTTGATTTCGCTTGGTTGGCACTTCAGAGAGTGGAATATGGACACAAACACACGGGGATGAGAGCAGATTCGGTGGTTTGCGTGGCCGAGTACAGGCGCAGTTGGTCCACTAACTCCGACGAACATTGCCCAGGTGTGTTGGATGGTTGTTTAGTGATCCCCACGTGGCAACTCCACCAATCACCCCTCTCACGTGCCGCGTACTCGAGAGAACTACATGCACGACAGATGTCAACTCGGAAGGAGTCTTATATGACACACGAGTCCGCTCAATCAACGCAGAGTCTCCCGAAACACATATTACATCCTTGACCAAGTACATTTCCAATCCGATAAGATTTCGAGCGCATAGAGTGTTTAGGCTCAAACGCAGCCGCAACAACTCGCAAAAGTAGCGAACTACCAATCAGCGCAAACGAGAAAGAGTCAGATTGTCCAGAAGACATCGAAATCGCTTCTGCACAGTTGTCAAATTCTGTCGCAGCGTTAAAAGGATGCGGGAGTAGGAGAAGCGATGGGTGTGATCAGAAAGGCCGCAGCCTCGAGAGGCGGCGATGGGGGTACCAAATACCATTGCGATGTATGCTCCATTGATATTACATCTACGGTGCGCATCAATTGTGCCGACTCGGATTGTCGCGACTACGATCTTTGTGTTCCCTGCTTTGCAAAAGGCGAAAAGAGCAAGAACCATGATCCCCAAACACATGCCTATCGAGTAATGGAACAGAACTCCATACCGATATACTCCGACGATTGGGGTGCAGACGAGGAGTTGCTCATGCTCGAAGGCTCTGAAAGATATGGCTTGGGTTCATGGGCCGACGTTGCAGAACATATTGGTGGATATCGAGAGAAAGATGAAGTGAGGGATCACTACGTTGAAACATATATCAATAGCTCTTTGTTTCCACTCCCAGAACTTGCGGATCCCAAAAACACTGAGCTGACTCAAAGAGTCCCTAAAGAGAAGTTCCAAGCTAGAAAGAAGCGACGGATAGAAGAAAGGAAAGAGCTGGCCAAGTCCGCCCCGCCAGCCACTCCAAAACAAAAGCCTACTGCATCAGTTCCAGCATGCCATGAAGTGCAAGGCTTCATGCCTGGTCGGCTCGAATTCGAGACAGAACACCTCAATGACGCCGAAGAAGCAGTACAGCATATGACTTTCGAGCCAGGGGATGGTGTTGATCCTGTGACAGGTCAAATGGACGAGGAGACTATCCTCAAAATGACTGTCTTCGACATCTACAATTCAAAACTCACAGCTCGTGCCGAACGTAAGAAGGTCATCTTCGAGCACAACTTGCTCGATTACAAGAAGAATATGACACAGCATAAGCGCCGTACTAAGGAAGAGAACGACCTGCTGCAGAAAGCCAAGCCATTCGCAAAAATGATGAACCACGAGGATTTTGAGGCTTTCAATAGAGACCTCCTCCTCGAGCACAACCTCCGTCAGGCGATTGGTCAGCTTCAGGACTGGAGAGCACATGGCGTTACCGATCTGAAACAAGGAGAAAAGTATGAAGTCGAGAAAGCTGCTCGAATACAAAAGATGCAACCTCAGGGCCAGTTTGATCGCATGGCGCAGTACAATCCGAAGAAAAAAGAACGGGAACCAGAGAATGTAGTCAGTGAAGCATCTCGACTTGTCACTCCTGAACTACCACTTAGGTTTCAACGGAAGCCCAAGACTGCTCCTATCTTTGCGGACACCCAGCCAGCAGTCGAAAACGACTTTGACAAGATGTTTGCAGAAGCCAATGGGAATGACACAGCTCCAGTAGCTAAATCGAAGATTCGATATGTTGTACAGCCCTTGAATGGTATCACACCGTGGAGACTGGAAGAGGACAAGAGCCTGGCACCGGACTTGCAGTTATTGAGTGAAGAGGAGATTCAACTTTGTAATGCTCTGCACATTCGTCCAAAGCCATATCTCGCCCTCAAAGAAGGTCTCCTACGGGAGGCTATGAAGCAAGGTGGTACGATGAAGAAGAAGGAGGCTAGGGGCGTTTGCCGGGTGAGTAGCCTGACCAACCTGCGTGTAAAAAATTGCTGACTCCTCCTCCCAGATTGATGTCAACAAGGCTAACCGCATCTTCGATTTCATGATACATAGTGGCTGGATAGCAAAGGCATAATACTTTACATTGAGCGATGGCGTTGGTGGCACGATTGTGGGCTACAGCATGGCATACACTATAAGCTTATTTACCACTGCTGGACAGCGGCTCAGCAGGCTTCGACAGGATTATCAGATAGTGTCAGTATGACCGACATGAGCATTTTGAGTTCTCGTCGCGTCAACTTGGCTACCAATGCCCTGTTGACAACGCATTAACATACGTGCGGTCGTATTTCGTATGCAGAGCTGAGATACAGGCTGCATCGATTTCCAAACTCTTTCAATTCGAAGTTGTGGCGCAGACATTTTGCTCTGATTGTGGCTCGTATCAAAAAGTCTTTCTAGCCACTGGCAACCATGCAAGCAAGCGTGACCTTCAACGCAAGATCCGATTTCTACTGCTACCGACATGCCCGCAGTGGGGTAGAGACTACGTCATTTTTGTCGAGTGGCACCTGCTTGTTTTACGCGCAAAGGCCGCAATTTTGGCATTCAAAAGAACTTCAGCGAAACTCACCCCCTTCTTCGTAAAGACACATAATACCAAAGGTGAACTCAATCATAACTTTACTCCTTTGCAACACCATAACGCATACATACTTTGTCCATCATCCAGATATTGAAGTCTAGCAAAATGTCGACCACAGTCCACGTTTCGGGTATATCCCATGCCACTACTGAGAAAGAAGTCAAAGTAAGCCCTTTCTCCTTACCATCAGAGACTTGCAATATTAACTAGAGTAGGACTTCTTCTCTTTCTGTGGAAAGATCACAAACCTCTCTATCACTCCCGTGTCTGGAACCACCGAAGCAGAGAAATCGGCAACAGTGACATTCGAAAAAGAAACGGCTGCGAAGACTGCCTTGCTACTCGACAACACACAGCTTGGCCAGTCCCAAGTACACGTTTCGACCGCTTCGACTATTAGCGAGATTGCACACCAAGCAGGTGGCTCTGTTGGCAATGCAGCCTACACTATGGACGACTTGGAACAAGAAGACAAGCCTCGCTCTCGAATCGTCGCTGAGTATTTGGCTCACGGCTACACTCTATCTGATAATGTCATTCAGCAGGCCATTGCCCTCGACAGCAAGCATGGCGTTAGCAACAGATTCACCAGCGCGCTCCAAAACTTCGACAGCAAGTACAAGGTGACCGATAAGGCTCAGGAGATGGACAACAAATACAAGGTCACAGATACAGCTTGGAACGCTCTGGGCGGTCTACAGAGCTACTTCGAGAAGGCACTTGGAACACCTACTGGACAGAAGGTGCGAGACTTCTATGTTCAGGGCGACAAGCAGGTGAGAGATGTTCATAACGAAGCACGAAGACTTGCCGATCTCAAGAGTGGCAAGTCTAGCAAGGAAGAGCCTCACCAAGTGTCTGGTCATCCAGAAAAGACGGTCTGCAGTTGCGGAGGCTCAGAAGGTGTCTGTGGATGTGCTCCTGGGAAATGCTCCTGTGCCAACTGCAGCAAGTCTGATAACCCACACAAGTCAGTAAACCCTCCTCAATCTGTCACTGGAACTCAGAAGACTGTTTGCACCTGTGGCGGCCAGGATGGCGTGTGTGGTTGTGAGCCAGGCAAATGTGCTTGTGCGAGCTGCGGGAAGTCATCTTCTGAGGCCGTCACCGAGGTGAAGGAGGCAGCTCAAGCATCTGGTCAACACTTGCCCCGGGAGACTTTTGGTGTACACGCATAGGTATTGATGATGGATAGACGGGCATTCTTCGTGTAGCTTGACATGATTTCATTGCATGGGACAAAGGGGGAGTTGATGGATGATACCTTGTTTTTGCGATTGGCATGATGCCTATAAGTACCTAGTCAGCAGCATCGGTATTGATGAGCATTGCATGACTACAGATGAAACAAATTTCAACCCTGTTCTCATACTATTCTCGTTTCTAAACTTGCTACTCATGTTACTGATATGTAAGTATAATGGAGAGCTGATTGTGCTCCAGTCCGAAAAGATGCTCGACAATTTCAAGACAGTGCACCGGATAGCGAAAGGCGTCTTGGGCTCAAGATGCCTCAGAGGTAGGTAGAGGCGAAGCGTTTCTCCTGTGTGACACACCATTCAACTAGTTTGCCATTCAGCAAATTTACCCTCTCTACTCCGTGTTTCAACGACAGAAATGCGACTATTCGATCGTGCTGGTGTCCATAGTACAGAGTAATAGTGGAAAAGCACCAGATGTCGTCGCCTGAAGGAGTAGGCAATTTCGTTATGGTGAGCTCCAATAGGCCTTGGCCTTCTTCTGCACCGGCGTGAGAAACCATGTCAAATCGCAAACACTTCCAGTTTTCACCCTACCAATCAACCTTGTGCTCTAGCCACCCTCCTTCACCGCACTTCGTTTGAAGTGACATTCTGCTATATACATCAAGCTGCTTTTGCATCACGACGATTGATCTCGTCGTTTACGTCCCTTACACTTCTTGTACAACATACCGCCAGAGTATGAACAAGCCTTCAACCACCACCATCGTCCTTTTCACGGAGGCGTGCGACGAGCCTGGCTAATTGAGCCGGTCGTTGCGCTGGAGCTCGCGCATCCAGAGAGAAAAAAATATACTAGTTGTTCCGATGCAATAGGGTCGCATCTACACAGATAGAAAGGCATACTAAATTGTGAAAACGTGTGAGTTTGTCGGCGATGTTACGATGACATTCAGGCTAACGATAGACCAGATACATTGGTCCTTCCACAAACATTCAGCAGATTGGCGCAATATCAAAACACCAGAAAGCAGTATTCTCCCATCGAAGGCAAGATGTGCTTCGAACGATTGACCCGCCTCAAATGCGGTCATTACGAGATCTACCAGGTCGACAAGGATAAGTGCAAGTACAAGCTGCACAAGAAGTGTCCAGAGCTTGTGCAATTGGTCATTCGCGAAAGCAAGAGTCGGAGCTGTGTGGCCTGTAATGCTATTCGGAACGCGCACTTTGGTGTGGCCAGCCCGAGCTTGCTCAAACTCAAATGACTACATGGCAGAGCAAAAGGCCAGCAGTGGATGATATGTTGTTCTTTATGGCCGGAGCTGATGGCTATAGAATTGGTCGAGCAAAGACATACATGCACGATAGAATCATGGTGTTTTCTCAAGTTTTGATATTTTGTGGATGGGGTGATGCGTCAATTCTGATTTCTTTCGCAATGAATGATGGTCGTGACTTAATGTCAAATCAGAGTATGTTCACCAATTCATCTACCTCCGGCAAAATTTGCAGTTCTGGTTTGGTAAACGGTGTTAATTAGAAGGCCAGTTTGCTTCAACATTCACAAACAACCTGAAACTCCGCGAAGTAGTGACGTCGAACCATAGCCATCCCGGCTGGTCAACGCATGTAGGTCCTCGACATGAACACACCCGTGCTGAACTACCTGATTGAGCAGTAAGCCTATTGTAAGCGGCATGAGACATTCGTTATCAGAGGCTGACGACAGATACTTGTACTCTGACACCCGTAAAGTGTTATGACGTATTATTCGTTTGGTGGGGTGAGACTGTGCCTGCAATCGAGTTGATAGTCAATATTTATTGCAAACTTGCCTCAATTACAATACTGCTCGAGGAAACCCAAAGTCAGACTCTAAATCACCTTCAAGAACAGATACCAAGTGTAACCAAAGCAGAACTGTTTGTATTGCTTAATCAATGCCACGAAAACAACGTTGACTGACTAGGATACAGCAACCTCAATCCCACTCAACCAAAATGTCTGCACCCAACCAAGGTCGACAGTCTCCTGAACCGGAGAAGGAGAGTGAGAAACAAAAAGGAACTCAAGGAAGCGGAAAGGTACAATGCAACTGTCACACAGGATCCCCGTCTTGTCGACTCTGACATACTTTGACTCCATTCTATCACGTCGCACTCTAATTCAAACTCGTTACCAAGCCGATACTGACTGCATCTCTCACAGCTCGACGAGTCCAAGCAAAAGGACGAAGGCAAGGAAAGTCAACTCGAAGGCCTCGAGAGCAACCCCAAGCACATCCTCGAAGACAATGCCAACAAGAGCACTTCTAAAGACGAAGGTCCCCTATCTGGACCATGAGGCCGTGGAAGATAAGCTTGTTGTCAAGCACTAGCGCTGGAAGTGAAGGACACATACTAAGCAATGCAATAAAACAACAGTGCTTCGGATGAAGCTTGATGCGTTCACATCCTGATATGCTCTTCGGCCATGCTCTTTTTCAAACACGATATCATCACGGCGATGAGTTATGAAGAACTTGGTCGTCCAATTCAATATCGTGTTCGCTTTTCTCAACTGAAGGTGCCATAGAAACAATTCCACCACTTCATGAATTCAAACAACTGTTGTTTTTCTTCAAAAGCCCAGGGGACAAACTCCACCAAATGCGGGTTTTGGAGCGTTTCCGACCATGGTGCATAGGCCTGCCTTACCTTCTCGAATTGTTCATATACTAATCTTAAAATCCTTGCTGTATAAGCGGAGCTTGGCTTGAATAAACATGCCAAAGAAACCTAACCCTAGCGTTGAGTTGTTGCTGAGTGTTGGATAATGTCTTCTCGACCATCGTTTTGTCTGCTACCGCCAAGGCAACTCTACCGTAAAGTAGACTCGGTGGGCGCCAAACGTCGTGCTCTGCTGTATGGGCGAGAGTAATCATCTCAATAAATGGCATTCTAACGCGACACCATCGACGGCTCCAACCGTCGCGAACAATGACTGCTTTGATCTATAAGACATTTTACAGTATTGTCGAAGCTGGAACAGCCGCTGGATATCACATATAGATTAGCGCTGAACCTACACATCAGCACAGCCAAGATGGTGGTCGTAATCACTCGGGTAACGACATGCCTTCACCCTTCACAAGTTCACCATATCAGCGTTAGTCGAACTCAAAAAGGTCTTCTGGCCGCTCGCCAATTATTTCACGATGTCGGTGCCACGATGACGCGTCACAACGACGTTTTTGGTAACACAAAAATCTTCCTTGAAATTGTGCACGACGTTACAAGGAATAGTGGCCTCGTAGACAGCGGCTGAACCTTCTTTGTTCTGAATGGTATAGACGCATTTCTCGACAATGGAAGCCCTTCTCGTGCATCCAATGGAGCTTCCCAAAGCCACGGTCCGCCCGTTTGCGTATGCCACTTGTTAGCCTGGTACGAGTATATTCCTCACGTTCGATCCTTTCTCTGTTTTCTTATGTAATTTCGTTGCGTTTCAACATGGCTGTCGTAGAACATGCTGTTTCATCCTTCCTTCAAACAACGCTGTTATGGACTCCCTCATGCTCTGCGCATTGACCAGAATTGACCCAGTCGCGAGTGACGATTGAAGGAACTCCCCCCTCCCCAAACAAACCCACCATATATTGTCTGGAGACACTGGTCATGTCCATCATCCTATGGACTGCTAGCAGAAGATGGATCTCAGTTGCACTGGTAGGCGCTTTGATCGTCTTCATGATAGTCATACAACGCGAGGCTATCCTATCCGGTTCCCGATTCGCCTACTACACCAGACCTCAAAGCGAGTTACTCCTAGAACAAGGCAACTTCTGGAAATCTTTCAGGAAAGACCTCATTGACCATGGCCTCAAAGTTCAGCCCCTTACTCACCCCGAAGACACCGCCCTAGACATCTCCTTCAACGCCTCAGACCACCGTGCCCGGCCAGATCTCCTATCCATGACCATCCCCCAATGGGAAGCAATGCGCAACTCCCACTCCTCCTTCGTCAACAAAATCCGCGCCAAGGCCTACCGTCTCCCCTACAACGCCAACACCCGCGGCATAGTAACAACAGCCGGAGGACCCTACCTCCCCGTCGCCCTCGTCAGCATCCGCATGCTCCGCGAAACCGGCTCAACCCTCCCCGTCGAAGTCTTCCTCTCAACCTGGAAAGAATACGACCCCGTAATCTGCGGTAAAGTCCTGCCCACCCTAAACGCGCAATGCGTAATCCTCCAAGACATTTTCGACCACGACCCCGCCACGCGCAAAGCCAAACACAGCGGCATAGATAAATACCAATACAAAATCATGTCGATCCTCTTCTCGTCCTTCGAAGATGTCCTCTTTTTGGATAGTGACTGTTTCCCCATCCACGACCCTGAATCGCTCTTCCGCTCTGAACCCTACGTCTCAACGGGTCTAGTCCTCTGGCCTGATTTCTGGTTCCCGTCCGAATCACCCCTCTTCTTCGAAATTGCTGCCATCCGCCCACCACCAATCTATCAGCGTGCTAGCACCGAAGCAGGTGAAATTCTGTATTCAAAACGGAAACACGAACTCAGTTTACTGCTAGCCACGTACTACAACTACTACGGCCCGAATTTCTTCTACCCGCTGCAATCTCAGGGCGCTCCCGGCGAAGGCGACAAAGAGACATTTCTCTGGAGTGCAGCCGCCCTAGATGAGACGTTCCACACCGTGAAAAAAAGCGTCCATGCTCTAGGCTATGTAACGCAATCAGGCGATTGGAAGGGCAGTGCAATGGCCCAGTTCGATCCGATTCAAGACTTCAACCCCGCCTCCATACCAAATGACGGAGATAAACCAACAACATATCCACGCCCGTTCTTCGCACACGTAAATTTCCCCAAACTCGATCCAGGCCAGATCTTCGAGGACTCCAGTTTCGGAGCAACGGGACCGACGACAGATAGCGATGGAACGAGACGGAGGGTGTGGCATGGGAATAAAACAGATGCGGTTGAGTTCTTTGGGCTTGATCTCGAGAGGATCGTGTGGCGGGTTGTAAAGGATGTTGCGTGTGAGTATGAGGGGGAGTTTGTGAGTTGGAATCGGAAGAAGAATGTTTGTAGGAAGGCTGAGGAGTATTGGAGTGCTGTTTTTGGTGATGATATTGAAGAAGAGGAAGACAAAGAAGCAGAGGAAAGCTAGTGTTATCTAAAAGAGTTGAGGGTTCATTCGTCCACCATCCTACCACTTCTATCGCTGCTGCTTTCGACATACTACCACAAGCAGCGCAGATACCGCAATATATCCAGCCATTGCCGAGGAAGCAGCCACGAGACATTCAATCTATATCATCCAGTCCTACAAGATACCCCCATACAACGATCCAGCAAGAAAAAGCTTACGCGAATTTGAGCTATCCGTCTGTCTATCTATCGATCGGCTGATCAACCAACCAACAATCACCATCTCTCACAACTACGTCCTCCCACCAAGCAATTCAATTCAATCCAATTAATGTCACAATTGCCACATAATACAACTCACAGTCCACAACCATCAATCGAACATCCAATCTTCATCCTCATCAGTATATACATCACAGGACAGTACACAACACCACAGTAGAGCACAGCACAGCGCTTGTTGTACAGTCGTCCTTCCCACCATCCAAAACCGAAAGGCAAAACAAAGCAAAGCACAGCAAACCCCTTTCTGAACTTCGCCGCCCTTATCGAACACCCACGCCCACACACACACACACACG